>Ga0210383_10000228_pt1 | contig 55403 bp, 65 predicted proteins | sample IncBWC14OmetaG_FD_160072 | JGI IMG/M metagenome (GOLD analysis project Ga0210383, IMG submission 160072) | Forest soil microbial communities from Barre Woods Harvard Forest LTER site, Petersham, Massachusetts, United States - Inc-BW-C-14-O ...
AGATGAACCGGTGGGTGCCGCGAAGGAGTGGCGCAGCAAACTAGGGGTGCCCGCATGGGAGGTGGACACCTGGGTGGGCTCCTACAAAGCCATCGCCGCAGGTGAATTTGAAACGATCGATCCTGCCCTTGCGACAATTCTGGGAAGACCAGTGAGCGATCTGGAATCCTACCTCGCCGCTCGTCCTGATCTCTGATGTTTTATCCGGCTGCCGAAAAACGGGGATTTCGGTACCTTGGCGAACCTAGTTCAGGAATTCGCCAACACAGCGTCCGAAAAGCAAAAAAGCGCCCGCGCAAAGCGGACGCCTTTGTTTTCTAGGATAGTTAGATCGAGCTCATATTCAGCAGGAACTCGGCGTTGTTGCGGGTCTTCGCCAGCTTGTCTACGAGAAGCTCCATAGCTTCGACCGGAGACAGCGGGTTGAGCACCTTGCGCAGGACCCAGATGCGGCTGAGCTCTTCCTTGACGATGAGCAGCTCTTCCTTACGGGTGCCGGAGCGCTGAATGTCGATGGCCGGAAACACGCGCTTATCGACGAGCTTGCGGTCGAGGATGATTTCCATGTTGCCGGTGCCCTTGAACTCTTCGAAGATGACTTCATCCATGCGCGAGCCCGTATCGACCAGTGCGGTAGCAATGATGGTCAAAGAGCCGCCTTCCTCGATGTTGCGGGCCGCGCCGAAGAAGCGCTTGGGGCGCTGCAGGGCGTTCGAATCGACACCGCCGGAGAGGACTTTTCCTGACGGCGGAACGATGGTGTTGTAGGCGCGCGCGAGTCGGGTGATTGAATCGAGCAGGATGACGACGTCACGCTTGTGCTCGACGAGACGCTTGGCCTTCTCGATTACCATCTCGGCGACCTGAACATGGCGCGCCGCGGGCTCGTCAAAGGTGGAGCTGATGACCTCGCCCTTCACCGAGCGCTGCATGTCAGTGACTTCTTCCGGACGCTCGTCGATGAGCAGCACGATCAGCACGACATCAGGATGGTTGGTGGTGACGGAGTTGGCGATGGACTGCAGCAGCATCGTCTTGCCGGTGCGCGGCGGAGCAACGATCAGGCCGCGCTGGCCGCGGCCGATGGGCGTAAGCAGATCCATGACGCGGCCGCTGATGTTTTCGCGGACGGTCTCCATCTTGATGCGTTCCTGCGGATAGAGCGGCGTCAGGTTGTCGAAGAGGATCTTGTTGCGGGTCTCCTCGGGCGACTCGAAGTTGATGGCCTCGATCTTGACCAGCGCGAAATATTTTTCGCCCTCATGCGGCGGCCGGACGTTGCCGCTAATGGTGTCGCCGGTCTTGAGGTCGAACTTGCGGATCTGCGAAGGAGAAACGTAGATGTCATCGGGGCCGGGCAGATAGTTGTAATCCGGCGAGCGGAGGAAGCCGTAGCCATCGGGCAGAATTTCAAGGACGCCCTCGGCGAAGATGTGGCCCTCTTTTTCGCTCTGCGCCTGGAGAATCTTGAAGATAAGGTCTTGCTTGCGGAGACCGCTCGCGCCCGGAATTTCCAGGGTGCGGGCGATGCGGCTAAGCTCCGTGATGTTTTTTTCTTTTAATTCGGAGATGGTCATTTTTTACCTGCGGTGGGATGTGAATTGGGGGTGTTGCGAGGAAGGAGGTTGCGGATGGAGAAGAGCTTCCAGGGAAGGTGTTTTCTGAGGAACTTGTTTCTCTAGGATTTTGCAAGGCGGATTTAAGGTGGAGCAGGGCCGCGCTTATGCTGCGCGGCGCTGCTGAATGGTCGGCTGTTCGGAGGCTGTAACAGCATTTCCTACCGGACTCGCCTCGTGGAAGCGAACCAGAACATCATTGGTCGTATCCTGCAAGCGGGTGTTGGGCTTGTGTAGCTTCCGAGTCGCTTTCGAAGCCAATTGGCACAATTGATACCGGTTTGTAACGTGGGCAAGCGCCCCAAAAATCAAATCAGATCGCATTTTCGTATCTCCTTCTATTCTGTCTTTTTTGTCGGCTGTTTCCATGAGCCGCCCTCTGCGGCAACGAGCGTAAAGTCGGGTAGGAAGCGCCCGCAGTTTCCCTCGATCGGAGTGTTCTGGATCGGCCTGTCAGTTTTCTGTCTCATTAGACGCGTGAGGCAGGATTACCGGTCAACTTTTTTTCGTATCGGGTTGCGACCAAGCTGACCCAGCGGTTCGCTACCCGTGCTGCATAAAAGTGCCTTTATTTTGAGAACCTTCGCGCACCTAACCCCACATCGAACGACTTCATCGACTCACCCAAAACTGAGTCATGAAGAAAGCTGGCATTGTGGGGTTCAGGCTGTATCGCCCAACCAAAACTGTAGACGGCTCAGCTGGCGGAAAAGTTACTTTCGAAGGCCGCACTTGCAATCGGCACTGTTGAAGTTAAACCCGTTTGCCACCCCAGGTCAACTTTTTTTTTTCATATAAAGGTGACTTCGGAGATTCCAAGAATGGAAGCAGTTTCCACAACGAAGTTTAGGGACTAACCATCGTATTTGGAGTGGGTTGGACACACGCTCGAGACACGGCCAAAAGCCCGAAAAAAGCCACCTTACCACAGATTCTGTGGGAACGTTCTCATTGTCCGGGCACCTTTGCTCATTGATCAAAGCCCATGAGTGTACTATTGTATTAGTACAAATGATTGTTCGAGTCCATCCCGCATCTGGTGTTCCGCTGTATCTGCAGATTGAATCGCAGGTGAAACATGCGATTGCGGCTGGAGCGGTTCGCAAGGACGATCCGCTGCCGCCGGTAAGGAAGATGGCGGCCGAACTGCGAGTGAATCCCAATACCGTGGCCCGCGCCTACCAGAATCTTGAGCGCGACGGTGTGATCCGGACGGTGCAGGGCGGTGGCTGCTACGTGAACGGCGAGTCGCCGGGCCTGTTGCCGTCGGAGAAGATTCGTCGGCTGAAGCCACTTGCGCTGCAGCTGGCGGTCGAGGCGAAGCAGCTCGTGGTCGATCGCAAGGATGCCATCGCCTTGCTCGAAGAGTCATTTGCGGAATTAGGAGAGCGGCCATGAGCGTGGAGAAACGGTTATGAGTGAACTGGTAGTGGAAACGCGGTCGCTGGTGAAGCGCTATGGCGGCTCCGGCCAGCGAGCAGTCGCAGCCGTCGATGGCTTGAGCATGCGGGTGGAGCGTGGATCGATCTATGGGTTTCTCGGGAGGAACGGCGCGGGGAAGACGACCACAATTCGGATGCTCGCGGGATTGGCGAAGGCCAACAGCGGATCGGCGCGCGTTCTGGGCTTGGATGCGGGACGGGATTCGATTGCAATTCTCGAACGTACAGGATTTGTGATCGACAAAATGCTGCTGCCTTCGATGAACGGCAACGATCTTGTCCGCTTCAACCGCGGATTCTTTCCGCGCTGGTCCGATGCGCTGGCGAAGCGATATGCCGAATCGCTGGAGATCCCGATGGATCGCAAGTTCAAGAAGCTGTCGCACGGGAATAAGACAAAGCTTTGCCTGCTGCTGGCGCTGGCGCAGAATCCGGAGCTGCTGGTTCTGGATGAGCCGACGGCGGGGCTCGATCCGGTTGTGACCGATCAGCTGCTGCGGGTGCTGGTGGAGGATTTCGCGAATGATGGGCGGACGATTCTGATGTCGTCGCATCATTTGTCCGAGGTCGAGAAGATTGCAGACTGGGTGGGCATTATCGACAAGGGCAAATTGCTGCTGGAAGCACGCCTGGACGATATTCGAGCCAACTATCGGAGGGTTCGGGCGGTGGGAGAGCGGCTGCCGCAGCGAGGGCCGGAAGTCGTAACTGTGTCGGCTACAGAAGGCGTCGCGGACTATGTACTCAGCGCTGATGCGGAAGGATTCGCCGCCGGGCTTCGCAGTAACGGGGCGACGATCCTGGACGTTGCGCCGATGAATCTTTCGGAGATCTTCCTGGAGCTGGTCGGAAAGGAGTCCCATGTACCTGTGGAAGTATTGGCGTGAGAGCCGCATCGTCTTCGGCATGAGCATGCTTGGCATCGCTGTGCTGGCCTGGCTTGTCCTCAAGGGAACCTGGCACATCAGCCTTGGCCAGAGTGACTCGGGAATGCCGGACCCAAGAAGAGATATTCCCAAAATTCTCATGGCATCGTTGTATCTGCAGGTGCCGGTGTCCGCTTTTCTGGCATGGGTGATGGGCAGCTTTGGAGTGGGACGCAACCTGGGCGAGGATAGCGGCTCTTACCTGCTGACGCGCCCGCGCCGCAGGTACTGGTTTTTGTGGCGCGACTGGGGATTCGGCTTCCTTCAATTGGTTTTCGTCATCGTGCTGGCGAACCTGCTGATCGGTTATCTCGTTCATCGCTTGCTGGGTGCCGGCGGCGGCCCGCTCAACGGCTCTGTCATGCTGAGGGACGTGGTTTCGCCGGTTCCTCTGGCTGTCGTGACAGGGCTGAACTGTCTGGCCATGATAGCTTTCGCGGGACTTATCTTCGGCATCACTTACTTTTCAACGATCTGCATGAAACACGCGCGCGGAGTGATGCTGGGAGCGGGCATCGTTCTCGGATATTTGATTCTGAGCGCGGTGGTGCGGCATTACTGGCCGGCTATCGAGCTACCCAACCTGCTGATGCGGGTCTTCCAGACCTCGCCGGTTTCGAATGAACCGGTGAATCTTTCGGAGCACGCAGGTCTGACCCTGGCGGTGCGGGCAGTCGTGATGATGCTTTTCCCGGTGGGGGCGCAGATGATTCTGGAGCGCAGTGAAATCTGAGAGGCGGCTGGATGAAGCGCATGGCCATCGGCGTTCGTATGCATTCAGGTTGGGGAGCGCTCGTAGCCCTCTCAAAGAATGACGGCGTCGTTGAGATTCTGGCACGGCGGCGCATCGTTGTTACTGACTCCGAGGCGCGCGGAGGAAATCAGCCCTACCATTTTGCGAAAGCACTTGATCTCCCAGAGGCCGAGAAGTTTCTTGCAAGCAGCTTTGCGGCTTCGAAGCGCCTCGCCGTGGAGGCTGTCCGGGATCTAATCGGCGAGCTACACGCCGAGTATCGCATCGTGGGGGCTGCTGTCCTGCTGGCGTCGGGCCGTCCGCTGCCGCCGCTAGCAAAGATCCTCGGGGCGCATCCCTTGATCCATACGGCGGAAGGCGAGTTCTTTCGCAAAGTTTTTTCGAAAGCGTGCGAGGGTCTGGACCTTCCTGTGACCGGGATTCGAGAACGTGATCTCGATGAATATGTTCAGTCAGCGTTCGGCAAGGCGGCTACTGGGACTCGGCAACAGCTATTCGAGCTGGGCAAGTCTCTCGGGCCGCCCTGGACCACGGATCAGAAAATGGCCGCGTTTGCTGCGCTGATTGTGCTGGCAGACAAGCAGGGCGATTCTCACTAGCTCCAGTAACTGCGGTCGAGCGTGCGGTACTGTATGGCCTCAGCGATGTGGGAGACGGTCAGCTTGGTCTGGCCTTCGAGATCGGCGATGGTGCGCGCAACCTTGAGGATACGATCGTGGGCGCGGGCCGTGAGTCCCTGCTGCTGCATGGCACGCTCTAGAAGTTTTTCGGCATCCGCTCCGAGTTCGCAGAAGGTTCGAATCTGGCGGGTGCCCATCTGCGCGTTGGAGTAGATCTTTTCCTTGGCGCCTGAGAAGCGCTGGCGCTGGAGCTCGCGGGCCTTGAGCACACGGGCGCGAATGCAGGTAGAGCTTTCGCTGGCGGCTCCGCCACGCAACTCGCGATACTGGACGGCGGGCACCTCGATATGAATGTCGATGCGGTCGAGGAGCGGCCCGGAGACCTTCGACACATAGCGTTGAATGAGCGGCGGGGTGCAATGGCATTCGCGTGACTTGTCGTTGAAGTATCCGCAGGGGCAGGGGTTCATCGCCGCGGCAAGCATGAAGGCCGAAGGGAAACTGAGTGACATGGAGGCGCGCGCGATGGTGACATTGCGGTCTTCAAGCGGCTGGCGCATCACTTCGAGCACGTTGCGGGGAAACTCGGGCAACTCGTCGAGGAAGAGCACGCCGTTGTGCGCGAGCGAAACCTCGCCGGGGCGAGGGATGGCTCCGCCGCCGATCAGACCTGCGTCGGAGATGGTGTGATGCGGAGAGCGAAAGGGCCGCTGCGTGACCAGCCCGGCCTCGGCATCGAGTACGCCGGCGACGGAGTGGATCTTGGTGGTTTCCAAGGCTTCCTCAAAGCTGAGCGGCGCGAGGATCGACGGCAGGCGCTTGGCGAGCATGGTCTTGCCGGAGCCCGGTGGGCCGATCATGAGGATGTTGTGTCCTCCGGCTGCGGCAACTTCGAGAGCGCGCTTGGCGGTCTGTTGTCCGCGCACATCGGCGAAGTCGAGCGAAAAATGCTGCTGCTCGCCGAGTAGCTGCGTAGCTTCGATGCGAAAGGGCGAAGTGTGAATGCCTCCGTTCGCTGCTGCGTTCAACAGCTCGCGCACCTGGTTGAGGCTTTCAACGGGATAGACATTGACACCTTCGACCACCGCAGCCTCGCGGGCATTGGCCTTGGGGATTACCAGATTCTTGATGCCGCGCGCCCGCGCTGCAACGGCTACGGGCAACATGCCGGAGACGGCGCGGAGGCCTCCGTCGAGACCAAGCTCACCTACAAGGAGGAACTGGCTGACGTCGGTGAGGTTGAGGGCTCCGTATGCACCAAGGATGCCGATGGCCATGGGCAGGTCGAAGCCGGAGCCTTCCTTCTTGATGTCGGCGGGGGCGAGATTGATGGTGATGTGCGTAGATGGCACATCGAAGCCGGAGTTCTTGATGGCGGCGCGCACCCGATCGCGGCTCTCGCGCACGGCGGCGTCGGGCAGGCCCACGGTGTGAAAGTGGTCCTGATCGGTCTTGATTCCCGAGAAGTCGACCTCGACGTCGATGATGTTCGCGTCGATGCCGTAGACAGCGGCGCTGAGGGCTTTGAAGAGCATAAAGTTGAGAGATTGGTGGGTGGAGTATACACGGCGGGGCTCTGACGATGACAAGGAAAGCGTCCGGAGTGGGTAGCGTTGGTAATGTGAGACGACCAAAAGAATAGAATGAGCTGTTGTGAAGACCAGCCTTTTTGATCTCTATAAAGTCGGCGTGGGTCCCTCGAGCTCGCACACCATGGGGCCGATGCGCGCGGCGCGGCGATTTGCGCTGGAGCTTGAAGAAACAGGTCTTCTCGATCGAGTGGCAAGTGTGCGCGCGGAGTTGTATGGATCGCTCGCACTGACGGGAGTGGGGCACGGAACAGATCGTGCCGTGCTGCTGGGCCTGAGCGGCGAGGAAGCGAGCACCATCGATCCGGCGACGATTGAGCCGAAACTGGCGGCGATTCGCGAAACGGGAAGGTTCTCTCTGCTGGGCAAGCGGGCGATTCCCTTTACGGAAGCTGAGCATCTTCTTTTTCATCGTGACCAGATGTATCCGCCCGGCGCGATCACCCAGCATCCGAACGGCATTCGCTTCACCGCGTTCGATGTGGGGGGGAGTGTGCTGCATACAGGCACATTCTTTTCAATCGGCGGCGGTTTTATTGTCGCGGACTCGGAGACTGCTGGAAATTCGCCTGTGATGAGCACGGCTTCGCTGCCCTATCCGTTTCAGAGCGCCGCAGAGTTGTTGGAGATGGCCGCGCAGGAGAATCTGGCCATCTGGCAGGTGATGCTGAGGAACGAATGCGCGCTGCGGACGGAAGACGAAGTGCGCGCGGGGATTCTCCATATCTGGCAGGTGATGCAAGGGTGCATCGACCGGGGCATTGCGACGGAGGGGATTCTGCCGGGAGGGTTGCAGGTGCGGCGGAGGGCTCCGCGGCTATCGCAGAGGCTGCTCGAAAGAGAGCGCGAGGGCAAGGGGCCGGGTGATCCGCTGGCTCCTCTGGATTGGGTAACGGTATATGCGATGGCTGTGAATGAGGAGAATGCCGCGGGAGGCCGCGTAGTCACAGCACCGACTAACGGAGCGGCGGGAGTGATTCCGGCGGTGGCGCGCTACTACACAAATTTTGTGGAAGGCGCCGACGAGGACGGTATCCTGCGGTACTTTCTGACGTCGGCGGCGGTCGGCGTGCTCTACAAAGAAAATGCTTCGATCAGCGGCGCGGAGGTGGGGTGTCAGGGCGAGGTGGGTGTGGCGTGCTCGATGGCTGCGGGTGGATTAGCGGCGGCGCTCGGCGGCACGAATGGCGAGGTGGAACACGCTGCGGAGATCGCGATGGAGCACAACCTGGGGATGACGTGCGACCCGATCGGAGGGCTGGTGCAGATTCCGTGCATCGAGCGCAATGCCATGGGCGCAGTGAAGGCGGTGCATGCGTGCAGGATTTCAATGAACGAGCTGGAAGAGCACAAGGTGTCGCTCGACCAGGTGATCCGGACGATGTATCTCACCGGCCTCGATATGCAGTCGCGCTACAAGGAGACGTCGCTCGCGGGCCTGGCCCTGAACATCATTGAGTGTTGACGCGTTAAGCGAGCTGACCGTAACAAACTACGCAATCGTACTCCATCCGAACATGACCGCCGCTTTCATTCTTTGCGAAGAGCTCTTCAATGGCGCGAGTCATCTCGGAGTAGCGCGAATGTCCGGGTTTCGGCATGTAGGACGATGAGAGAACTCTCCCCTGCAGGGCTTCGAGTGTCAGTTGCTGTGAATTCGCAAGCGTCGCGTATTTCGATTCGTTCGGCGCGAAGAAAGCAGCGAGTCGATCCTCGGTCATGTGGCTGTGCTTTACCACCTCATAGTCGCTCCCGCATTCGACGAGGATTCGCTCGTAGCCCTCGTGGAAGGGATCGCCAGCCATCCGGCGGTTGTTGTAGATGACGGCGCATGAGCCTGCCGGCTTGAGAATGCGGGCGAATTCGCTTCGCGTGCGCTTCAGGTCGAACCAGTGCATCGCCTGTCCTACGGTAATCAGATCGACTGAGTTGTCGGCCAGACCAGTCGCCTCCGCCGTTCCGTCTACGCATTCCAGCAACGGATAAAGCAAGGTCAGCGTGGCGCACGCCGCGCGCATTTGTTTGTTCGGCTCGACGCCAGTTACTTCGAATCCGCCTGCCAGGAAGATCTCGGTCAGCAGGCCGGTGCCCGCGGCGATGTCTACGATACGAGAGTCGCTGCTCAGATCACATTCGCGCGCGAGCAGATCGACAATGGCAGCAGGATAGCCGGGACGATGCAGGCGGTAGCTCTCGACACGGCCGGAAAATCTTTGCGTTGGGTCGGCGACAGGCAAGCTATCCGGACCTCTTCTATCTTTCTACGGCCAGGGCGACGGAGTTGCCTCCGCCGAGACAGAGTGCGGCGACACCGCGATGCGCGTCGCGGCGGATCATCTCGTAGATAAGCGTGACGAGGACGCGTGCACCGCTGGCGCCGATGGGATGGCCGATGGCGATGGCTCCGCCATTGACGTTGACCTTGTCGAAGGGAATGCCGAGTTCACGGGTGACGGCAATGGCCTGCACAGCGAAGGCTTCGTTGAGCTCGAACAGATCGACGCTGTCGGCAGACCATCCGGCGCGGGCGAGGACCTTCTGTACGCCTGTAACCGGCGCCATCATCACCCACTTTGGATCGACTCCGCTCGAAGCCTGCGCGCGGATCGTGACGAGCGGGGTCAGGCCGAGTTCCGCAGCCTTGTTCGCCGACATTACGACGAGCGCAGCCGCCGCGTCATTGACGCCGGGTGCATTGCCGGCGGTAACGGTGCCATCTTTTTTGAATGCGGGCTTGAGGGCGCGCAGAGCTTCAATGCTGGCATCTTCGCGGATCGATTCATCGCGCTGGACGATGGTGGGCGGCTGACCTTTTTTCTTCGCCGGGGCTTCGACGGGAACGACTTGCGAAGCGAGGCGGCATCCCTTCCACGCGGCGGCAGCTTTGCGATGTGAGTTGAGCGCGTACTCGTCCTGCTCCTCGCGCGTGACATTGTACCTTTCGGCGACGTTCTCGCCAGTAACGCCCATGTGGTAGTCGTTGAAGGCGTCCCACAGGCCGTCATGCACCATCGAGTCTACCGCGACAGCATTGCCCATGCGGAAGCCGCTTCGGCCTTGCGGCAACAGATACGGCGCGTTGGTCATTGACTCCATGCCGCCGGCGACGACGATCCCGGCGTTGCCAGTCTGGATAGCCTGGGCGGCGAGCGCCACAGCTTTCAATCCTGAGCCGCAGACCTTGTTGATCGTAAGAGCGCTTACCTCAGGCGGAAGACCGCCGTTGAGTGCGGCCTGGCGCGCCGGGTTCTGGCCGAGTCCGGCGGAGATGACGTTGCCCATGATGCATTCGTCGATTTGCGCCGGATCGAGTTGAGCGCGTTTGACGGCTTCGCGCACAGCGACGGCTCCGAGCTGCGTGGCGGAAAGATCGGAGAACGCTCCCTGAAATTTTCCAACGGCCGTGCGTACCGCGGCGACGATGACGATATCTTCTGCTTCCTGCATGACTGCCTCACTTCAATTCCCTGACTTCAATCATAGATGCGCCAGAGCACCCGTTAGACTTTAGATGGAACCGATGAAGATATCAGAGACAACCGGTGAAGTTCTATCGACGGAATCGTCTTCAGACGGAAGCGTGTGGCCGACGCCACCGCAGCCGATCGCCCCGTGGTGGCACACAGCGCTTCTGATCGCGATGATTCTTGGCGCTTCGGTGCTGGGGAGCGTGCACGGGAAGACCTCCGGCCCTAGCGAGCACCACCTGAGATTCTATGCAGTAACAATTGTGTGGGAGTGCGTGCTGGTGGTGCTGGTGTGGTGGGGAATCAAGATCCGCCGCGTTCCGCTGCGGCAACTGCTTGGCGAGCGGCGCGCCGGAGCGAAGGCCTGGGTTACAGACTTCGGCGCGGCACTGATCTTCTGGGTGATGGCAGTGATCGTGCTCGCTGCAATCTCGACGGTGTTGCGACTGCTCCACCTGATGCAGATCCAGAAGGCCGTCATTGCCGTGGCTCCCCAGGGTGTACGGGAAGCCGCGTTGTGGGTAGCGCTCTCGATCACGGCGGGCATTGTCGAAGAATTGGTCTTTCGCGGCTACCTGCTGCAGCAGTTCGCCGCTATTGGCGGAAGAGTGTGGCTTGGAGTGATTGTGTCTTCGTTGTTGTTTGGCGCCGCTCACGGCTATGAAGGCCTGGGATCGATGATCGCCATCGTCGCGTATGGCGCGATGTTTTGCGCGCTGACGATTCAGCGGAAGAGCCTTCGCGCGGGGATGATGGCGCATGCGTGGCACGACTCGGTCACCGGAATTGCGCTTGCGATCGCGAAACACCTCCATGCAATTTGACAAATATCTCCGCGCAATTTGAGTTGGAAGCGATCAGAGGTTGACGCATACGATTCAATTCGAAAAATTGAATGCGAAGAAATGCGATTTTTTTCTTGACACTTTTTTTTCAGACTTCTATACATTCGTTAACTGCAACATGATGTTGCAGACTCGATGTCACATCGAAAAGGGAGAATAGAACACCATGGCAACAAAAAAGGCAGCGAAGAAGGCAGCCAAGAAACCAGCGAAGAAGGCAGCCAAGAAGAAGTAAGCAGTAGAAACAGGCAACACAGAAGGGGGGCGCATAAAGCGTCCCCCTTCGTGTTTGTGGGCCACGAGCGCGAATGAGCGACAATCAATGACATGACGCGTCGACGCTGGATTGCCGATAGCTGGGATGAAGCCACCGCATCGCTCACGGGCGAGCAGGCCTCGCACCTGATCCGCGTGCTGCGCGCGCAGGCCGGCATGGAGTTCGATATCGTCGCTGGCGACCGCGTGTGGCACGGAGTGATCGCCGGCATCAGCGGAGACGCGGTGCGATTCAACCTGATCGCAGAGGTCGAGGCGGATCCAGCCCTGCCCGTCATGCTGCTGCTGTCGGTCTTTAAGTTCGACCGCATGGAATGGGCAATCGAGAAAGCAACAGAGCTCGGAGTCGAGCGCATCGTCCCGATCATTGCGAGGCGCAGCGAGAAGCATCTGGCACAGTCGGCGCAGAACCGCGTAGAACGCTGGCGGCGCATCGCGCGCGAGGCGGCGCAACAATCGCGCCGATCCGATGTCCCGGTAATCGAAGATGCGCTCGCGTTGAAGACCGCGGCACGGCGCGAAGGCGAGGCAGTGCGTCTGCTGCTCGCCGAGCAGGAACGTACGAGGACACTGCGTGGCGCGGTTGAAGAGGCGTTGGCGGCAGCGGGCGATGAGTTGCCGGTAATTCGAGTGGCCGTGGGACCGGAAGGCGGATGGGTCGCCGAGGAAGAAGCGCTCTTCGATAGTGAGGGTTGGAAGCCGGTGAGCCTGGGGCCGCGCATTCTGCGCGCTGAGACTGCGGCGATCACGGCGATGGCGGTTGTGGCGGCGCTACTCGAATAGACCGACTGGATAAACGAGCAAGCTTCCCATTAGCAGGCATTCAATCGTCAAGACGACGGCGAAGAGATAGAGGCGTCGGAGGATGCAGGACTAGTTATCGGGCGCACTGGTATCCCGCTTCCCACTCCCTATCTTCCATCTTCCACTTATCGTAACCAGCTTAGGAGAACATCTCCTTCACCTTGTCGAACAGGCGGCGGGAGGTTGGAGTGTTCTCCACGGTGAGCGTCTCTCCGAGCTGACGCAGCAGCTCTTTCTGAATGCGCGTGAGCTTTTTGGGCGTCTGGATCGCGACTTGCACGATGAGATCGCCGCGCCCGCGTTCGTTGAGGTAGGGGACGCCCTTCGCGCGAAGACGAAATTCCTTCCCGCTCTGCGTGCCTTCGGGAATCTTCAGCATGGTCGCGCCTTCGAGCGTAGGTATCTCTACTTCAGCGCCGAGCGCAGCCTGCGGGAAAGAGACGGGCAGCACACAGTGCAGGTCATTGCCATCGCGCTCAAAGAACTGGTGCGCCTTCACGGAGAGCACGATGTATAGGTCGCCGGAAGGACCGCCGAAACGGCCGGCATCGCCCTCGCCTTGATAGCGGATGCGGGTTCCCTCTTCAACGCCGGCGGGAACGCTGACGTTGATCTTGTGGTCGCGCTGAACGCGGCCGTCTCCGCGACACGTTCCGCAAGGGTCGGAGATGACGGAGCCTGTGCCTCCGCAGACATTGCAGGTGCGGGCGATGGAGAAAAAGCCCTGCTGATATCGAACTTGTCCGTGGCCCTGGCATTGCTGGCAGGTCGACGGACCACGCCCATCGGCTGACCCCATGCCGCGGCAGTCCGGGCAGGCTTCCATGCGGCGAATGAAGACTTCCATCTCCTTGCCGAAGACCGCCTCGTCGAATTCAATGGTCTTGTCGAAGCGCACGTCGCGACCCTTTTGCACACGAGACGGTTTCCGGCCACCACCGACGTTGAAACCAAAGAGATCGCCGAAGATATCGCCAAGGTCCGGCATGCCCGCGAAGGGATTACCGTTGCCGCCCACACCGGAAACACCGGCATGACCATAGCGGTCGTAGGCCGCGCGTTTTTCCGCATCTGCGAGCACCTGGTACGCCTCGCTGCACTGCTTGAATTTGTCTTCCGCTTCGGCGTTGCCCGGATTGCGGTCCGGATGGTACTGCATGGCAAGCTTGCGATAGGCAGTCTTGAGCTCCTGGTCAGAGGCGCTGCGCGACACACCCAAAACTTCGTAGTAATCGGCTCTAATCACGTTTTCGGTTCGACTCATGCTTCCTTCTGTTGCGAGTTGCTGGCGACGCGGACCAGCGCTGGACGGAGCAGACGCTCCTTGATGCGGTAGCCGCGACGCACTTCGTCAAAGACCTGATGATCGGGTAATTCGGGTTTCTCGACCATCTCCAGCGCTTCATGGACGCGCGGATCGAATTCGGCGCCGACCGTTTCGACGGGTTGAACATTGAGCGCGCGCAAGGCCTCTTCCATCTGCTTGACAATCAGCTCGACGCCAGTGCGCAGTTGCTCCGCCGAACCCGTCGATTTGAGCGCAAGTTGAAAGTTGTCGAGCACGGGCAGAAACTGCTCGACGGCTCCAGCAACAGCATAATCCCGAAATTCGTTGCGTTCGCGCGCTTCGCGCTTGCGGGCGTTCTCAAACTCGGCCTGCAGGCGGGCAAGTCTGTCGAGAAGCGAGTCCCGCTCTGACTTGAGACGGTCAAATTCCTCCGGTGTGACGGCGGCTGACTCAGGGAGCGCTGCAGCATCAGTCGCAGGGGTGACCGGCGCCTCCGCAGGAGTGTCGGCTTTTGGTATTGCTTCAAGGGTTTCTTCAGTCATTCGGTTATTTAGAAAATTCCTTCGGCTCATACGAACCTGATCTTTAGTTCAAGTTTATCGCGCATTAGACCTGCATTCTTGGATGCAGGCGCACGCCAGAGGGCGCAAGCTACTGGGGAGGCTGGAAAATCCTGTCAGAAAGCTGCGCAATGTAGGAGACAGCGTTGATTGTTTCCTGATATTGGATCCGAGTGGGCGCAATGACCGCGACGGTGCCCAGGCTCTCAGCACCCAGACGCGCCGGGGCGCCGATCAATACCAGATTGTGCATACCAGGGATCGCTTCTTCCAGCCCGACGACGACACGCACGGATTGCTGGCGCGCGTCGACGTAAGCATTCAGCAGCTCGATCAGCCTCTGCTTGGCCTCGAGCGCGCCCAACATCAGCCGAAGCCGCTCGCGATCGATCTCGCCGGCGAGGAGATTGGCAACGCCTTCGACGAAGATCGTCGGCCCCTGGCCGGCATCACCCTGCAGCGCTCCCTTGCGGCAAAGTTCTTCGACCGAACTCATGAGCTGGTCGTACTCGCTTCGTTCGGCGTCTATCCGGCGTCCAAGCTCGGCGCGAATGCGATCGATCGACCAACCGTGAAAATTTTCGTTCAGGAATCGGGCAGCCGTCTCGAGTTCAGGGAGCGACAGATCGCGGTCGAGCATGAGCACCCGGTCCTGCACTACTCCGGAGGTGGTAACGACAACGGCCAGAACGCGCCCGCGCGTAAGGCGGGAGAAATGAATATGTTCGAGAGCCTGGGCTTCCCGCACGGAGGCCAGCGCAACGCCAACTCCGCTGGAGATGAGGGCGAGAACGTGCGAGGTGCGCTCAAGAAACTGCTGGCTGGAGCCAACACCGATGAAGCTGTCCTCTATCTGCTCGCGGCGTTCCGGGGTCAGTTGGGTAGAGCGAGCAGGGCCGGCCAGCTGATCCACGTAAAAGCGGAAGGCCTGGGCGGTAGGAATGCGTCCGGCGGAGGTATGCGGCTGATCGAGAAGCCCTGCTTCATCGAGAGAAGCCATGATGTTGCGAATGGTCGCGGCGCTCATGCCGTCCTTGTTGCCGAACTGGCGGGCAAGGGCTTGCGATGCGACAGGTTCGCCCGTTGCGATGTAGTTTTCGATAATCGTAGTTAGCACCAGCCGCTCGCGCGAGCTGATTCGAAGATCGGAAGCCATGGACTCCGCCAACCCACACCCTTTTTAGCAGAAGGGATTTCCGCCGAATGAGTAGGGTATTCCTTCTTAATTTTATTAGTTGCACCACGTGGGGTCAACCGGCTGATTCAGCATGCCGATGGTGCCGATGTTCGAAATGGAACAACGAATCACAAGCTCGAGAGGCTGGTCTCCGAACGGAGCCCGCGTTTCCGGACAATCACCAAGATGCCAGGGCGCATCCTACCGGACATGCCATTGAACTCCACCATCCCCTTAAGATCATTTGGCCGACACAGCGACGTAAAGATCTCGGCACTCGGATTGGGCGGTCATCATCTCGGCCAGGCGGAAGATCTGAAGACCGCAATGCGTATCGTCGATCGCGCCATCGATGGCGGCATCACGTTTTTTGACAACTGCTGGGAATATCACCGCGGCAAATCCGAAAACTGGATGGGCAGGGCTCTCAAGGCCAAGCGAGAGAAGGTCTTCCTGATGACCAAAGTCTGCACGCACGGGCGTGAGGCGGCACTTGCAACGCAGATGCTTGAAGAATCCCTGCATCGTCTCCAGACGGATCACCTCGACCTTTGGCAGGTCCACGGCGTGGCGTTCGAGAACGATCCTGAGCTGTTCACGCGACCTAACGGCGCGGCCGAAGCGCTGCGCAAGGCAAAGGAACAGGGTAAGGTCCGGTTTGTCGGCTTCACTGGTCACAAGCGGCCGGAGATTCATCTGAAGATGCTGAACTGCGGCTTCGAGTGGGACGCGGTGCAGATGCCGCTGAATCCTTTTGACGCGAATTTCTTGAGTTTTGAGCAGCAGGTGCTCCCGGAGCTGAACCGGCGCGGCGTCGCAGCATTGGGAATGAAGCCGATCGTGGGGCACGGTGAATCCGTGAAAAAGGGTGTTCTCACGGCGCAGGAAGCTTTGAGTTACGCGATGAGTCTACCGGTTGTCACAACCATTACAGGAATGGAAAAGCTCGAAATTCTCGAGCAGAACCTGAAGATCGCGCAGGGCTTCCAGCCCTTGTCACAAATCGAAATGATGGCCTTGCGCGAGCGCTGCCGCACGGCAGCCGGCGATGGAAGGTTTGAGCTCTACAAGATGTCGCTGAGGTTCGACAATCCTGAGGCGCGGCTGGCGCACGGCTTCCCGCTGGATGACCAATCTGTGGAGGTGAAGGAGATGCTGAAAGCCACAGAGAACACGGGCAAGCCATTTCCCACGATACAAGCGGGCTAAGAGAATAATGACCTCCCCGGACAGATCTTCAGAACAACCTACTCGGCGCACATTTCTGAAATCGGCAGCCCTCGCCGGAGCAGCATCGCTTGCCGCACACACTTCCGCCAATACACAGGAGACAGCCATGGAGAAAAACGACCAGGGAGGGCTGGGACCGGACCAAAACGCGACCGGGTCCGTGCCTCATCGAGCTTTTGGAAAAACTGGCGTGCAAGTGTCAATTCTGGGATTAGGCGGCTATCATCTCGGATCAACGAAGGATCAGCAGGAGGCAAACACGATCGTTGCTAAGGCCATCGATGCCGGGGTGAACTTTTTCGATAATGCCTGGGAATACCACGAAGGCGAGGCCGAGGAACGTATGGGCGTGGCGCTTCAGGGCAAGCGCGATAAAGTCATTTTGATGACGAAGGTTTGCTCGCACGGACGCGACAAGAAAGTAGCCATGGAGCAATTGGAGCGATCCCTGCGGCGGCTGAAGACGGATCATCTAGATGTCTGGCAGATTCATGAAGTCGTCTACTACAACGATCCGGATCTCATCTTCCGGCCGGGCGGAGCGATTGAAGCACTGGAGCAGGCTAAGAAGGACGGCAAGGTCCGCTGGGTGGGCTTTACCGGACATAAGGATCCCGCGATCCACCTGAAGATGCTCTCGCACGACTTCCCTTTCGATACGATCCAGATGCCGCTGAATTGTTTTGACGCACGCTTTCGTAGTTTTCAGCAAAATGTGCTGCCTGAGGCCAACCGGCGCGGCCTCGCAGTCCTTGGAATGAAAAGCCTGGGCGGTTCCGGCGAAATGGTGACCCACGGCGGCATCACCCCGGATGAGGGCCTTCGCTATGCCATGAGCCTGCCGGTCGCTACCACGATCAGCGGCGTTGACTCTGAAATCGTGCTCGATCAGAACCTCGCCATCGCCTCAAACTTCGCACCGATGTCAGCAGACGAGCGGCGCGCGCTCGAAGACCGCTGCCAGCTTTGGGCCGCGGATGGGCGCTTCGAACGCTTCAAGACCACCACAATGTATGACGGGGCGATTGGACGGGAACAGCATCAGTATCCGGAAACAGAAAAACTGCCTGCGTAAGGCTATTTCGCCGCTACATTTGATGGCGCCGCAGGTGCGACCGGTGGAAGATCATAAATCTCGATCGCGCCCTCGCGGAGAATGGCGAAGCGGCGGCCATTGGAGGAGAGCGCATAGTTGTGTCCGGCGCTCAATACCGGCGAGGCATCCTTTGTCAGCTCGAGCTTGCCGGACTCGGTGTCAAAGACTCCCACCATCTGCGCAACGACATCCTCCTGACCGAAGAAATCCATGGAGCCGATGTCGCGGTTGATCTGAAGCGAGCCGTACGCGAAGCGGCTCCCGTCTTCTGCATAGTCGAAGGTTGGCCAGATATAGCGGGCCTTCCAGCGGTCCTGCCATAGCACATCTCCCTTCAGGGAGATTGCACTCACGAGGTGGTCGTTCCCTCCTTTAGGCGGGCACCCAACCGCCAGCGCGACGTTGTCGCTGAGGGTCATGAGAGTGGGCATGCACGAGGACTTGACCTCGGCGATGACTTGCGGATCGCCGCGAAGCAGCTCTCGCTGCATCACCCATTTGCTCGGATCCTTGCCTTCGAGCAGATTCAGGTAGCCGTTTTCCACCATGGGCACGTCAACGGGATGCCGGGTTTCGCTCTCAGCAAGGACAGTATTGTCGCCCGGATGCACCAGGACCATTCGAGTTCGCTTTGGCTTGGGAGGCGGCCCGAAGAATGAGTCGAGACCTGAGGTTTTCGGCGCATCGGGGTCGGGAAGAACGATTTTCTGCAGCTCGATTACCATGAGGTTGCGATCGGGGGAAATCTGAACCAGTTGCAATGGTGTGTCAAATTGAAGGTACGGCCGCAATTCCAGATGACTGTCGGTAAGGTAGAGTGAATTTCTCTGCCGCACTATGAATCGGCCGTCGCGCAGCGGCCACAGATAGCGCTGCCGATCGTGCATGCGCCATTGGCTCTCCTCTACCTCCTTGCCAGTGGCGACGTCGAGAACCTCGGCGCGAATCATCTGATCTTCATCATCCGGCGGATCGTTCGGAATTCGATGCATGAGCGAGGCATCGCGGAAAGTAAAGAGCAGGTGATCGTTATCGATGAAGTCCAGCGTCGTGGTGGAGTATCGATAGCTGAGGTACGCCCTGCTAGGCGAAACATATCCCAGATGCCCAACCTCAATCCGCACAGTTGGGGGCGGGCCCGGGTCGGGATCCGGCTTGCGCTTGGATTCACCCCGGCATGCCGGTGAGGCAGCCGCGAAGAGAGCGAGCATGGTCACGCTCAGGCGCACGCATTGTCCGCAGGAGACCATCGCCAGTATTCTCTTCGCCCGAGGGCACACTGCGCAACTCTCCATCTTTGCTCCGGTTCAACGATTTGCATGATGTGGTAAAGCTCACCTGCGAAAGCAGTCGCGGACAGAGCCCGCCACCGAGTGTGCGAGGCTATAGAAATGCCCGTGCACTCCGTACAAAAGTCGGCGACTATGACGAAGGCGCTCGGCTATGGAGCCTGCGCGCTGGCTGGAACCCTGTGGGGAACGGGCTTTTACTTCGGGAAGATCGCGCTTACCCAGCTCAGCGTTGGGCACATGGTCTTCTACCGGTTCCTATTTGCCTGCCTGGGATTTCTGCCGATGCTGCGCAAGCCGGGACTGAACCGGAAGGAGTGGCTGCTTCTGCTCACCGCTTCGTTTCTGGGCATTCCGCTGCAGTTTCTGATTCAGTTCTACGGCCTGTCTCTAACCACGGTGAGCCATGCTTCGCTGATGGTGGGGACGATGCCGGTAATCCTGGCCATTGGAGCGACCCTCTTCATCCACGAGCGGCTCGACTGGAAGGGATGGCTGGCGATGGCCGGCTCGACAGGCGGCGTCGCTCTCATCACGATGAGCCGGACTCAGGTGCGCACGGTGGGTGGTCCGACGTTAGTGGGCGACATGCTTGTCATCCTGTCGCTGGTGATCGCCTTGGGCTGGATTCTACTGAATCGCCACTTGGTACAGGACCACTCTGCTGTTGTGGTCACGGGGTATGGATTGTTGAGCGGGCTGGCCATGCTGACGGTGTGGGTGGCGCTGGTGGATGGTCCGCCTCCGGTTCATGGGGTGAGTCTGAGGGTGTGGTTTGCCCTGGCGGCGAGCGGATTGCTCTGTACTGCTACCACTACTTTCTTATGGAACTGGGGCATTCATCACGTTCCAGCGTCGCGCGCGGGTGTATTCCTGAATATCGAACCGGCTGTGGGATCAATTCTTGGCGTGGAGTTGCTGGGCGATCATCTCGGTCCAGGAGCATGGCTGGGCGGAGGATTCATCATCGCTGCCGCTGTCGTGCTGACCATGACGGGCAGAACCGAGGCCGAGGTTGTGCTGGAGTGATTCTCAGGCGAATCGGGCGCGGCCTACCTTCTGGCGAAAATCGGCACCGCGCATTTCGATCACAACGCACATCTCCGCCAAGCGGGAGCGCATGCGCTCTCCGATGCGGTCGCCAAGACTCTCCTCGCGCATGGCACGCTGCGGGCCGCTGATGCTGTTGCTGCCGGGAGGCTGATCGGCGTAGTTGGTGGTGATGATGGTGGTGCGCTTGTCGTTGTAGCGCGTGTTGAGGATGTGGGCGACGGTGTCCCAGACCCATTCGGTGGGCTTGGACGCGCCCAGTTCGTCGAGGATGAGGACCTCAGCCTCGAAGACCGGCCGCAGAATCTCAAGCTCGGTGGTAAGCACCTGCGGGTTGTAAGAGTGCTGGATCTCCTTGAGCAACTCGCGGTAATCGCAGAAGAGACCGCGCACGCCCTTCTCGACGATGAGCGATTGCAGAATGCCGACGGCGAGATGGGTTTTTCCAACTCCGATCGATCCGGTAAGCAGCAGGCCATGCCCCTCAGTGGTCGCCGGATATCCGTCGACGAAGCGGCGCGCCATGAGATGAGCGGCTGCAAGCGAAGAGTCGGCTCCGGGGAAAGTAGCCTCATAACTATCAAACGAGCAATGCTCGTATCGGCGCGGGATGCGCGCCCTTTGAAGCAACGCAATCACTCGCAACTCCTGCCGGCAATCGCAGGGCTCGGCGGCGGAGTGGCCATCCGCCTGGCGAACGACACGCATTCCCATTCCGTCGCATTTGGGGCAGGGCTGAGGCATGAAGGAGTCTCTGAAAAGAGTATCGCAGCTAAGTGAATACTCGGCGGGCGTGGAAAACGCGCGCGGTATGTGGAGTAATCACTTTTGAGTTGGTTTTGGGGGCAATACCTCGACATCCTGCGACGTCTTGCAGTTCTCGAAGGCGAAGTCGACGCGCGCTACATTAACCACTTCCATCGCCACATTCTTGGGAATCTGAAAGCCGCCAACTGGTTGATAATCAAGTCGGAATCGAACATGAGCAGGCGTAGATCCATTCGTACTGAGATTGCCGTCTGTGCCAACAATCTCGAAACCGCTTGGACTCTGCGTGAACGTGAGGCTGAAATCGCCGGTCAGGGATGGCTGCTTCAGGTGCAACTCAGTTAATTTCAGATCATGATCGATTACTTCAACAACTGAGCTCTGTTCCTGATTCATCAATACACGGTACCCGCCCTTGTCTGACTCCAGGCTAAACACATCGTTCGGACCAGGCAGAAGCGTTCCATTCACATTCGGCGCCCAAAACTGAAAGAACCCCGTCAACATTTGCTGCACACCTTCCTTCATCTGGGTAGAAGCCGTTGCACTTCCCGGAAACTCTCGGTCGGGCGGCGGCACCCAATCAATCTTCGCCGTTCCGTCCATGGTTGCGGTAAATGAGATCTTCACCTGGTTGAGATACTCAACACGCGGATCATCGGCAGCGATGGTCTTTCCTGCCTCTGCCCGTTCGAGTAATCCGTGCCAGTCCGGATGCGCCTCGCAAGAAAACGATCGAAGGCCAGCCGTTGTAGGCGTGTAATAAAGTCGGCGCATCTGTTCCATGAAAGGTTTCGGGGGCGGGGCAGATTGTGCTAAGGCCGGAACGAGGTATAGAAACAGACTTGATATCAGCAAAAGGCAAGCATGAGGATCGGCAAAGGCGATTGTAGATTTACGGCAGGCGTGCATCTCGCGACGACCCGTTTTCTTGAAATTCCCCTACGACAATAGCAGACAGGACTTTCCGCGACGCCGGCTATCTGCCCAAACGCGAATCGAAGAAGCCTGCCATGATCTGGTAGGCTTCGCGGGACTCGGGCAGACTGACATCATTCCAGAAGGCATGCGGCAATGCTTCGAAGACAACGAGGTCGGCGTCAACACCCGATTCGAGGAATTTCCGATGCAGAATGGTCGTCCCACTCAGCAGCAGGTCGCGTCCGCTGGTGATAAAGAGGGTCGGCGGGAATCCCTTTACATCCGCAAACACCGGCGAGAGGACGGGATCTTTCGGATTGGTCGTGCCTACGTATTCGGAGTCGTGCGTGTCCGGATTAGGCGGGTCTAAATGACCGGAAAGGCCGTTGAGCGCGTACATGGCCCACGAGTCTCCGTACCGGCTGAAGTCGCCCAAGCCGGAAAAAATGCCGAGGGCTCCGGGCAGTGGAAGGCCAAGCTGCTTTAGCCGAACGGTTGTCTGGGCGGTGAGGATAGCTCCGGCGGAGGTTCCGTAGAGCGCCATGTTTTTCGGCATGTAGCTCTTGAGCAGCTCCTTGTAGACCGCGACCGTGTCGTCGACGGCAGCCGGGAAGGGATGCTCGGGCGCGAGTCGGTAGAGGACGGAGACGACCTTCATTTGCGTAAGGTTGGCGATGGGGATGCTCTCGGTCAGCGAGCCGGAGTCGGAGTTGAATCCGCCGCCGTGAACGCAGATGAGCACCAGGTTGCTGTTCGCCGGCGGAATCGTCAGCGGTGTGACGATCCGCACCGGCACTCCGGCGAAGGCGCTATCGCTGATGTTTACCGGATAGACGGCTTTGCTGGCTTCTCCGGCGCGCGCCTGCCAGGCGTCGGTGCCGCTGCGGCGTTCGGCGAGCGTTTGTGGTTTCACCGCATCAGACACTGGCTGCGCGAGCTTCTTCTGGGCCTCCGGGCTGATGGTCTTCGGCACGGGAATCACGCGGGTGATGTGTGCGGTTCCACTCGGATCGATGTAGCTTGAATCGGTCTGGGGAGCGGTTTGGGCCGTAGTTTGGGCTGCGGCAACGGAGACTGTGAGGCAAAGAGCGGCGAGGATTCCGGATCGAGACATTTGGTATCCAATAGAGACGATTGCCATGCGCTTCCACTAAAACACGGGAACGGAAGGATGTCGAGTGCGTCGCGCAGCAGCGTTGCAAAACGCCCCAAAACCGCATAAAATAAGATGATTGCAGGAAAGGTTCCAGACAAGTCATGCCTAAGACAGGGATTCATCCGAACTACAACGAAATCAGGGTTATGTGCGCCTGTGGTTCGAGTTTTGCCACGCGCTCAACCCACAAAGGCGACATCCACGTAGAAATCTGTTCGAGCTGCCACCCGTTCTTCACGGGCAAGCAGAAGCTGGTGGATACCGCGGGCCGCGTCGAGCGATTCCGCCGCAAGTACGCGAAGGCAGAAACCGCAGCGAAGTAGCAGGCTGCCGAGTACGATCGACAAAGCCTCCGCATTGCGGGGGCTTTCGTTTTACCACGACGAGCTGATCGAATCCCCGCTGATCGAAGGTCCATGAAGAAGAACTGGGACAATCCGGTGGAGCACGCGATGCCTGCGGAGGCGCGGGTGTCGGGGTCTGTCCAGATCGGCACGGTCATGGTCGCTCCCGCGACGGTGCTGGCGCCGATGGCCGGCGTGACGGACACGGTGTTCCGGCGGTTCATCCGCAACGCAAGTGTATTCAGCGCTGATGCCGATGCGACCGCATCGGTCGAGGCGGCAGTTACGAATCAGCAATCCGGATGTGGCCTCATTATGACGGAGTTCACCTCCGCAGACGGCCTCGCGCGCATGCGGGAGTCGAAGCGCAAGCGCTACCTCACTTTCTATGACGACGAGCATCCCATCTCGGCACAGCTCTTCGGGTCGAATCCAGCGACGCTGGCCGATGCCGCCAAGATTGTCGAAGACACGGGCTTCGACATGGTGGACCTCAACCTGGGCTGCCCGGCGAAGCGCGTCGTGGCGTGTAACGGCGGTAGTGGGTTGCTGCGCGATCTGCCCCTGATCGGAAAGATCTTTGAGGCGGTGCGGGCAGCGGTGGCAATTCCCTTCACCGTGAAGTTTCGCATGGGCTGGAACGATGACCATATCGTCTGCGTTGAGCTGGCGCGGCTGGCGGAGGCGTGCGACCTGAACGCCGTGGCGCTGCATGCGCGGACACGCGAGCAGGGCTACTCCGGGCAGGCGCGATGGGAGTGGATTGCGGCAGTAAAGGCGGCGGTGACGATTCCGGTGATCGGCAATGGCGACGTGCGGACTCCCGAGGATGCCTGCGCGCTGGTGGAGGAGACGGGCTGCGATGCGGTGATGATCGGTCGCGCAGCACCCGCGAATCCGTGGATCTTTCGGCAGATCGCTCAGTACACGGCCACGGGCCGTTACGACCAGCCGACGAATCTCGATCGCTACCGCATGATCCGGCTGTACTTCGAGATGCTGCTCGAGGCTGACTTCCCCGAAGCCCAGGGCAAAATGAAGCAGTTTGCGTCGTGGTTTACGCATGGCGTCCCCGGCGGCGCTGCGCTGCGCAAGTCGATCTATGAATCGAAAACGGGCGAAGCGATCCTCGGAGTGGTGGAACGGTTCTTCGAGTCTGGGCCGATCAACGCCAACATCCCGGCAGAAGAGAGCTCTGAATCCGACGAATTGCTGCTGGCCTGCGATTAGGCAAGCGGCCATCCGCTAAATATCTCGGCTTCGTCGTTACAACTCACCTGACAATTCCGTCCAACCTTTGCGCCGATGTGAAATTGCACTTCCCGCGTTTTCTTTTTATGGGAGATCGCTGAAAATGGCGGCATAGGTCTTTTCCAGTGCTCGTTTGTTTGAACAGGAGTTGGACACAGCGGAACGCCGCACTCACATGCGCGCTGGGGTTCATCGCAATGGCGCTCGTTGCGCGGCCCTGCGCCGGGCAGGAGACCGCAGACTCAGCAGCCCCGATCTATCCGGTAAAGGGTGTTGTTCTCAATAGCGTGACGCATCAGCCGATTGCGCGAGCGCTGGTTGACGCACACGAGACTGCCGTCCTCACCGACAATGACGGCCGCTTTGAATTGAGCCTGCCTGCTGGAGGAACGCAGATCTCCTTGCGACGGCCAGGGTACGGGGCGCGCGGACGAGCCACCAACCACTCAGTCCAGGTAGGCGCCAACATGCCGGCGCTGACCTTCTACCTGACGCCGGAAGCGCTGATTACCGGCCAGGTGATGCTTTCGACCGCCGATGCCGCCGACGGTATTCGAGTGATGGCATATCGCCGGCGGATCACCAGCGGCCGTGAGACGTGGATGATGCAGAGCAGTGCGACCACAAACAGTGATGGCGTCTTCCGAATAGCCGGTCTGCAGCCTGGATCCTACCTTCTGTATACGCAGCCAACGCGGGATGGCGACGGTGCTGCGTCTCGGGGAACCTCGATCTATGGATATCCGGCCGCGTACTATCCGGGTGTCGCGGATATATCGGCGGCTGGATTGCTGACACTGACCGCGGGGCAGCATGCGGAAGCGGATTTCACCTTGACTCGCCAGGAGTTCTATTCCGTCACTGTGATGATTGCAAATCACGAGGCAGGAGGGATGAACCTTCAGGTACACGACCGGAGCGGCCGTCAGATGAGCTTCCCCGTCCGGTGGAATGCGATGCAGGGAACCGCGCAGATGAATGTGCCCAGCGGCAGCTACTTCCTTGAAGGAAGGCGCAGAGGTGAAGCACAACTCTATGGCCGAGTAGACTTCACCGTTGCCGGTGCGCCACTGACGGGTCTGAACATGGCGCTGCTGCCGCTGCATGCCGTTCCCGTGACCGTACGGAAAGTCTTTACTGCGACGAACACGTCAGGGTCTATTGGATTCGGCGGCTCAAGCGAAGGGAACAGTCCGGTGAGTGCCGGGCTGAATATCGTGCTGACGGCGGCCGAGGAATTCTTCGGTCAACCGGGAGGCGGCGGGATGCGCAGCGTGGAAGGCACGAGTGATGGAAGCTCTTACGAGATCGAGAATGTAAGCCCGGGGCGGTATTGGGTAGAAACGACTCCGTTTGAGGGATATGTGAGTTCCATCACCAGCGGCGGCGTCGACCTAGCGCGAGACCCACTGGTAATCGGACCGGGCGGGACCTCGGCACCTATCGAGGTCACTCTTCGTAATGACACCGGGACAATTTCGGCGCAACTCTCGGGAGGCGGAATTGGTCAGCAAACCGGGGCAGCCGCTCTTGGCGAACAACAGCAAATCTACGTTTATGCGATACCGTTGTTTGCGTCGTCGGAACAAATCAAGATGGGCGGAGTGCAGGGAACGGGACAGACCACGATCGCGGGTCTCGCACCAGGATCTTATCGCGTGGTCGCGGTCGACGCGCCGCAGGAGATCGACTACCATACGCCGGAAGGATTGGCGAAATACGCAGGTCAAGGCGAGACCGTCACCGTGGATGCTGGCGGCTCGGCCAGCGCGCAGCTGGATGTAATCCACACCACCAACACGGACGTCGAGTGATGAAACGATTGCTGCTTGTGCTGGCATGGCTCGCGGTCTTTCTGCCGCAGGGACTGGCGTGGGCGCAGGCGTTTCCGCAAAGCTCAGGCAAGTACTCCATCAGCGGCATGGTGGTGAGCGCGGCTACGGGACAGCCGTTGGATCGCGCAGATGTGACGCTGCAGACCCCCAATCAGGGATCACTTGTCGCCGAGACGACAACCGGGCAGGATGGACGGTTTGTCTTCGAGCATCTGGCCGCTGCGAAATATTCTCTGCAAGCTTCGCGGCGGGGCTACATCAGTGCGGCGTACGACGAGCACGAGGGATTTTCAACCGCGATCGTGACAGGCGAAGGATTGACGTCTGACGGACTGGTGTTTCGACTGTCGCCACGCGCGGTGATCCGAGGGACGGTGACCGACGAGGCCGGAGATCCGGTGCAGCAGGCTAGGGTTTCTCTCTATCGTCAGAACCTGCGCAACGGCCTGGGGAATATTGTGCGCGCCGGGATGACGGTTACAGACGACACCGGCGCGTATGAGTTCGCCCGATTGGAGGCTGGGAATTATTTCGTTGCGGTGAGTGCAAACCCTTGGTATGCCACGAGGCCACAGGAGAGGAGAGACGCCGAAGGCAACTTGCTTCCCAATGATCAGCGTTCGCCGCTGGATGTGGCATATCCGGTTACATTCTATGCGGATGTGACTGACTCCGATTCGGCGACGCCGATTCCGGTGAAGGCGGGGGATCAGGTCCAGGTGAATTTCACCATGCACTCCGTGCCGGCCATACACCTCTCCGTGCAGATACCCGCTCCGTCGGGACGGGGATTCGCAATGCCACAACTTGCTCAGGAGATCTTCGGGACGACAGACCGCGTGCAAGCCTCCGTCATGAGAAGTGGCCAGGGGGGCGATGGTGAGATGACGGTGGAATTCGACGGTGTTGCTCCCGGACGCTACTCCTTGGAGTCACGCGGAGGGGGTGATGCGAGCCGCGCCGCCAGCATCGACGCGACGAGCGATGCAAAAATCGACCTAGCGCAGGCTGGAACGATGGCCGATGTATCCGGCAAGATCGTGATGGTTGACGGAGAAAAGCTTCCCGATCGCCTGATGATTTCACTACGGTCTTCCGATGGTCGCCGCAGCGTAGGTGGAGAACAGGTGGACGCGGACGGATCTTTCTTGATACATGGGATTTCTCCCGGGAGCTATGAAGTGTGGGCGAATGCGCAGGGCGGTTCGGTGGCGGTGATCCGGATGACCTCGTCGGGCGGGGCCATCGAGGGACACACGCTGAAAGTCGGCAACCAGCCGGTCGCGATTAGCGCGACGCTCGCGGAAGGATCGTCAACGGTAACCGGCTATGCCAAACGCGATGGCAAGCCTGCGGCAGGCGTGATGGTCCTGCTGGCGCCAAAGATTCCAGGAGCAGACCGCGAGATGTTTCGCCGTGACCAGAGCGACTCGGACGGCAGCTTTACGCTGCGTCAGACAGTTCCGGGCGAATACACGGTGGTGGCCATCGAAGATGGCTGGGCGCTGGACTGGGCGCGTACCGAAGTCATTGCTCACTATCTCGCTAGGGGTCTGAAGGTAACTGTGCCGCCGCACGCAAAAGACTTTGCGATCAAAAATGTGGTGGAGGTGCAGCCGAAATAACTAGTCGACTGTTACGACGATCAGCGACGCGTCATCCTGAAAATGGTTCGAGCAAAAGGCAGTCACGTCTGCGAGTATACGTTGGCGGATGGCGTGAACGCCCTGATTGCGGCTGGCCAGCACGGAGCCTATCAGCCGCTGATAGCCAAATTCCTCCTCATCCTTATCCCAGGCTTCGAGGACGCCGTCGGTCATCAGCACCAACACGTCGCCGGAAGCCAGTTGCACTTCGCGATCACTGTAGGTCCAGTGAGAGAAAAGTCCGAGCACTCCGCTATACGCGGCGGGAAACTCGATGGCCCCATCGGCATGGACAAGAAGAGGCAAACAGTGTCCGGCGTTTTCGTAGGTGAACTTGCGCGTGACGCGGTCGAGGATTCCGTAGAAAAAAGTAATGAACCGGCCCGGCGCGATCTGACCGCAGAGGACGCTGTTGAGTTTGGCACAAAGTGCGGCGGGAGACTCGACAGACGGGTTGCCGCCATCCTGGGTGAACGCCTTGACCGAGGCCTGTAGATTCGCCATCAGCAGAGCAGCGGCCATGCCTTTTCCTGAGACATCCGCAACGCAAAGTCCCATCTTGTCTTTCCCCAGAGCGAGCACATCGAAGTAATCGCCGCTGACGCTCCGTGCCGGCTGCCATGCACAAGCCACTTGAAAGCCGGGAAGCTGCGGCGTCTCGCGCGGCAGCAGGTGCACTTGGATTTCATGCGCCTGCTGGAGGTCCGACTGATGAATCTCCTTTTCCGTGAGCCCGAGCTGAACCTGGCTCTGCAGGCGCTCATTCTGCTGCTTGAGGTGGGACTGGCTGTCGTCAAAGGCGAAGGCGGTAATGCCGACAACCACCGTGATCACGAGACCAAATGGTGTGTCCTCCCGATAGATCTGCCAGAATGGGACGCTGCGCGGAATGAAGAGAAGATAGATGAGGATCTCGGAGAGAAGATTGGCCAGCCCGCCGAAGGGCACCAGCAGAAGAAGGTACCAAAACCACTTCTGCGAGCGCGATACACCCGCAAAGTACGGCTGGATCAACAGTACGAGGACCAGAAAGAGATTGGCTGTAATGAAGGTGCCGACCAGCGTGGCTCCGAAGTTCCCCGGGATGTGAAGCACCCAGAGCACCAGTCGGACACAGATAGCAATCACCCCCAGCACGAGCTGGAAGCGCCACCAGTGGAATTCTTTCAGGAGTCTAATGTCGAGGCGGGCCGCTGGCATAGGAAGAACAATTCCGGCAGGCCTTTAAGATAACAGGGCGGCGGCGATAGGGCCAGAAAACAAAGCGAGCGCACCCGGGGGAGGCGCGCTCGATGGTAAAGATGATTCCCAGGCTAGGCCTTGGGCTCTTCGCCTTCGGCAGGCTGCTGCTCAGCCATTTGCTTCTGCATCTCTTCGCGGCGCTTGGCACGCGCGTCAGCACGCTTCTGGCGCTTCTCGTCGAGAACCTGCTCGGCTCCGAGCAGCTCGATGAAGGCCTTCTCCGCTCCATCGCCCTTCTGGAAGCCGGTGCGAACGATGCGCAGGTAGCCGCCGTTGCGATCGCCGTAGCGAGGCGCGACCGTGTCAAAAAGCCGCGTTACGGCTTCACGGGTCTGCAGGAAAGCGAGAGCCTGACGCCGGGAATGCACGTCACCCTTCTTGCCGAGGGTGATGAGCTTTTCGACGTGCGGGCGCACGGCCTTGGCCTTGGTGATGGTGGTGTGGACGCGGTCCTCAAGAAAAATGGAGGTCACCAGGTTGCGCAGCAAGGCGCGGCGATGGCTGGTATTTCGTCCAAGTTTGTATCCTGCATTGCGGTGACGCATGGCGTTTCTCTCTTAGTTCTTAGTTGTCAGTCCCCAGTCCCAGCCTCAGAGATTTCCACTGAGGACTGGGTAACTGGCAACTGTTCACTGTCGTTAGAAGTTCTCGGTTTCGTTTTGCAGGGCGAGGTCGTCGTCGAGTTCGTCTTCCTCGTCATCGTCGTCGAAGTGGCTGTAGCTGGCGGCCAGAGTTGCGGCTGGAAGTACGCTGGTCGGTCCGGGCACGGCATTACCATGCTCGTCGATCTTCATGCCCAGCGACAGGCCCATCTGAGCGAGGATTTCCTTGATCTCGTTCAACGACTTGCGGCCGAAGTTCTTGGTCTTGAGCATTTCGGCTTCAGTCTTCTGCACGAGCTCGCCGATCGTCTGGATGTTCGCGTTCTTCAGGCAGTTGTAGCTGCGCACGCTGAGCTCCAGCTCTTCAACCGAGCGGTTCAGGTTCTCGTTGCGCAACTGCATGCGGCCTTCTTCGGAGTGGCTCTCGGCTTCGATCTCTTCCTCGAAGTTGATGAAGATGCTCATGTGGTCCTTGAGCAGCTTCGCAGCCAGGCCGACAGCATCGGCGGGAAGCACCGAGCCGTTGCTCCAGACTTCGAGCGTGAGCTTGTCGTAGTCGGTGATCTGACCAAGACGGGCGGCATCGACGGCGTAGTTCACCTTGCGAACCGGCGAATGAACCGAATCCACGGGGATGAAGCCAATGCCGAGGTCGGAGTCAAAGTTCTTGTCAGCGGAGATGTAGCCACGGCCGCGCTTGAGGCGCATTTCCATGTCCAGCTTGCCGCCTTCGCTGACGGTGGCGATATAGACATCCTTGTCGAGGATTTCGACATCTCCATCAGCTTCGATCATGCCCGAAGTCACGACACCCGGCTGGTCAGCGCGCAGATACAGCGCTTTAGGACCCTCGCCGCTCAACTTAAAAGGAATCTGTTTCAGGTTGAGGATAATGTCGGTCGCGTCCTCGACGACTCCAGTGATGGACTGGAACTCGTGCAGAACGCCTTCGATCTTGACGGCGGTAACGGCTGCGCCTTCGATCGAAGAGAGCAGCGTGCGCCGCAGCGCGTTGCCAATGGTGGTACCGAAGCCGCGCTCAAAGGGCTGAGCGCTGAACTTCCCGTATTTCTCTGTAAGCGTCTCTGCTTCTACCGCCAGACGCTTGGGTTTTTGAAATCCTCTCCAAAGCATATCGATTCGCCTCTCATGCGCAGCGAACGCCGCGAAGCATTCTGCAACGGCTGCGCCTGTTTCTCCTTCGTTGAATTTGGACCGCTTGCGCGGCTTACTGCTTGTTCGTTGTCAGTTATCGGTCTCCAGCCCCGGTAGTAAGACCTGGGACTGGCAACTGACTACTTGCTGTAAAGTTCGACGATCAGCTGCTCGTTGACCGGCAGGTTGACGTCTTCGCGTTTCGGCAGCGCCAGCACTTTGCCGGACAGCGCCGCACGATCGACCGAGAGCCATGCCGGAGCCGGCTGGTGGCTCGCGAACTCGCTTGCACCTTCGACAACGGTGAGCTTCTGGCTGTTCGGACGGATCTTGATCTCGTCGCCGACTCCGACCTGAAAGGACGGAATGTTCACCTTACGGCCGTTCACTTCAACGTGCCCGTGGCGAACGATCTGGCGAGCCTGGCGGCGCGAACTTGCAAATCCGAGGCGGAAGGCAACGTTGTCCAGGCGGCGCTCAAGCTGCTGCAGGAGCAACTCACCGGTAACACCCGGGGTGCGGGATGCCTTCTCGTAATAGGCGCGGAACTGACCTTCGAGCGCGAAGTAAATGCGCTTCGCCTTCTGCTTTTCACGCAGTTGGAGGCCGTAGCCAACGATCTTCGCCTTGCGGTCGCGGCCATGCTGGCCGGGGGCGAAGTTGCGCTTCTCAATCGCGCACTTGTCGCTGAAACACCTGGCGCCCTTCAAAAAAAGCTTCATGCCTTCGCGACGGCAAAGGCGGCAAACTGCTCCTGTATAACGTGCCAATTCATTCTCCTGCGTCCGGACTCAAAACCGGACATGTTGTTCAGAGGCCGACTGGTTTACGGATGGCAATCCTTCGTCCCAGTCCATCAATAGTTTACAGTCTTCAGTCCCCATTTACCAGTAACAGCTGGGACTGGCAACTGGAGACTAACAACTTCCTTACACCCTGCGGCGCTTGGGCGGACGGCAGCCGTTGTGCGGAATCGGGGTGACGTCACGAATCGAACGCACTTCGATGCCTGCGGCAGCCAGCGCACGAACAGCCGACTCACGGCCCGAACCCGGACCGCTCACACGCACATCGACCGAACGCAGACCGTGATCGCGCGCCTGGTTGGCGGCGTTCACGGCAGCCTGCTGCGCGGCAAACGGAGTGCCCTTACGCGACCCGCGGAAGCCGAGTGAGCCTGAGCTCTTCCAGGAAATGGTGTTGCCCTGGCCGTCGGTGATGGTCACGATGGTGTTGTTGAATGTCGCCTGAATGTAGACCAGACCGTACGGTACATTCTTGCGCTCGCGCTTCTTGAACTTCTTGTTCTTGGCGGCCTTTCCGGCAGCGCCCTGCTGTGCTTTTGCCATTAGGTCTTCGCCGTCGCTTTCTTCTTGCCTGCTACCGTGCCCTTACGCGGTCCCTTGCGAGTGCGCGCATTGGTATGCGTGCGCTGTCCCCGCGTAGGCAAACTGCGGCGGTGGCGCAGTCCACGGTAGGACTGAATGTCGATGAGGCGCTTGATGTGCATCGAGACGTCCTTGCGGAGATCGCCTTCGACGTCTCCCTCGTTCTCGATAACCTGGCGGATGCGGTTTACCTCGTCTTCGCCGAGATCCTGGACCTTCTTGAATGGGTCAACATTCGCCGATCCGAGGATGCGCAGCGCACGCGGGTTGCCGATCCCGTAGATGTAAGTGAGCGCGATCCGGGCCTGCTTGTTGCGGGGCAGATCGACGCCAGCAATACGTGCCATGCTTTGTCCTTCACATTTTGCTCGCCGGAGGCTTCGCCGCCGAGAGCGGTTATGCCAATGTCATCGTTCGACGTTGGCGGTGATTGAGTCGGGGTTCATCGCAAGCCTTGACTTCGGCTAACTAGCCCTTGCCTCCCTGATTACAATCACAGGTCAGGCTGACTCGGTTGTTTCGTAGCAAAGCGCCGCCAGATTAACCCTGGCGCTGCTTGTGCTTCGAGTTCTCGCAGATCACACGCACCACCCCACGGCGGTGAATGACCTTGCACTTGTCACAAATCTTCTTTACCGATGCACGAACCTTCATGACTTCTCCTAAATCCCTATTTGTATCGGTAGACAATCCGCCCGCGGGTTAGATCGTACGGGCTCAGTTCCACCGCTACGCGATCGCCGGGAAGAATGCGGATAAAATTCTTCCGCATGCGGCCTGAAACATGCGCCAGAACCTGGTGCTTGTTCTCCAGTTCCACCTTGAACATGGCATTTGGCAAGGTCTCTACGACCGTTGCCATTACTTCAATCGCGTCTTCCTTCGACAAACCTCATCCCGATTCCGCCGGTTCTGTGCCGGCTCTGCTTTTAGCAGCCTACTGGGTCAAAATCGTTGCGCCTTCGGCGGTAACCGCTACCGTATGCTCGAAGTGCGCGCTCAAACTTCCATCCTGCGTGACCGCCGTCCAGCCATCGCTCAACACCTGGACATCCGGCTTGCCCGCGTTCACCATGGGCTCGATCGCGATCACCATGCCTTCGCGCAACTTCTGGCCCTGGCCGCGCCGGCCGTAGTTTGGAACCTGCGGATCCTCATGCAGGCGCGTACCGATTCCGTGACCCACAAATTCGCGGACCACGCTAAAGCCTTCGGCTTCCACCACTTCCTGCACCGCAGCTCCCACATCGCCCAACGTCGCTCCCGGCTTTATCGCCTCGATGCCACGCTCGAGGGATGCCTTCGTTACCGCCAACAGGCGCTGGGTGCGCGGGGAAACCTTCTGGCCCACCGCCACCGTAATCGCCGAATCACCGTAGTACCCGTCCAGGATTACGCCCGTGTCGATCGAAACAATGTCTCCGTCGCGAAGCACCCGCTCCGCGGACGGAATTCCGTGAACCACTTCTTCATTCACCGAGGTGCACAGCACGCAAGGGTATCCGCGGTAGCCCTTGAACGCTGCTTTCGCGCCCAGTTCCTTAATCTTCCCGACGGCGGCGTTCTCGAGATCCTGTGTCGATGCGCCGGGCTTCACAAACTGCCGGACATGTTCGAGCACCTCGCGAACCACCTGGCCGCTGCGCCGCATCTTTTCTATCTCTTGCGGCGTCTTGATCATGATTGGCATGCGACCGCTAGCTCCTCAAGCGCAAAACAGCCTGCATTACTTCGGCCGTCACCGCGCTTACCGGCTGCTCCCCGTTCACCTGTTCGAAGCGGCCCAGCGCGCGATAATGCTCCACGACCGGAGCTGTCAGCGAGTTATAAGCCCGCATCCGCTCCTCGAATACTTCTTCCGTGTCGTCTGATCGCCGCGTCAGGGGCGTCCCGTCGAGGTCGCACAACTCATCGACCTTGGGCGGCTGCAAGTAGATGTTGTAGCTACTCTTGCAGACAGGACAAATGCGCCGTCCGGTAATACGGCGCAGTAATTGATTATAACTGACTTGAATGCTGACGGCAATGACCGGTAGCGAGCCGGGAGTCGCCCCCAGGTGCTGATCCAACCAGTCAGCCTGGCCCAGAGTGCGGGGAAATCCGTCGAGGATATAACCGGCACTCGTGTCGGGCTCCTTCAGTCTCTCGGCCACCATCTGGTTGACCAGATCGTCCGAGACAAGCTCGCCGCGGTCCATGATCGCTCTGGCCTGTTTTCCGAGAGGAGTGCCGCCGCCCACATTCGCTCGGAGCAGGTCGCCGGTCGAGATCTGCGGAATGCCCCATGCAGACACCAGCTCTTTTGCCTGCGTTCCCTTGCCTACCCCGGGCGCTCCGAGCAAAAGAATGGGGCCGGGAGCGAATTTCTTAGGCTCCGGGATAGGGGAATGCGCAGCGACAGAGGACGATGCCACTTACCAGGCCCGCCTTCCGCGGATGCGGCCACTGCGCGGCGAGAAGCCTTCGTAGTGGCGCATGATGAGCTGCGATTCCACCTGGTTGACGGTATCCATGGCGACGCCGACCACAATCAGCAGCGAGGTTCCGCCGAAGTAGAAGTTGAAGCCGAGACCGTTCGTCACCCAGAGCGGCAGATGTTCGAAGAAACCACCGACGAGCCACAGATGGTTCAGGTGAATACCGCTGATCAGCAGCTGCGGGATAATCGAGATGATGATTAGGTAAAGCGCGCCCACCAGCGTGATCCGTGTCAGGATGTCGTTGATGAAGTCGGAGGTACGCTTGCCGGGGCGAATGCCGGGGATAAATCCGCCGTACTTGCGCATGTTGTCGGCGATGTCGTCGGGACGGAAGACGATCGAGATATAGAAATAGGCGAAGAAGACGATCGCCGCCATGTAGATGAGTTCATACGTCGGCTCACCCGGACGCAGTGCTTCAAAAATGTGAGTAAGACCGGCGCTGTTGCGAACGATGGCTGCCTGCGAGAAGAGCAGCGGAGCCGAGAGTACCGAGGCCGCGAAGATGACCGGCATTACGCCACCGGAGTTGACCTTGAGCGGCAGGTGGGTCGATTGGCCGCCCATCAGGCGGCGTCCCACGATGCGCTTGGCGTACTGAACCGGAATACGGCGTTCGCTGCGCTCGACGAATACGATGAACGCGACCACCGCAATCATGAGTGCGACGAGAAGGATAAGCGCGGGGACAGTGAAGGCGCCGAACTTCTCGGTGCGCGCCGTATCGACGAGTTCCGCGATAGCGCGGGGGAGACCAACCACAATGCCTGCAAAGATCAACAGGCTCATACCGTTGCCGATGCCGCGATCTGTGATCTGTTCACCCAGCCACATGATGAAGGCTGTGCCGGCCGTCAGCGTGAGAACCGTCATGAAGACGAATCCGGGGCCAGGGTTCAACACCATGCCGCCGGAGGCATGCGAAAGCGCAATGGCAATCGTCATCGACTGCACCACGCCCAGAATGACGGTGAGGTAGCGAGTCCACTGCGTGATCTTGCGGCGGCCCAGTTCTCCCTCTTTCTGGAGACGGGCGAGCGGCTCATAAACAACCGTGAGCAACTGGAAGATAATCGACGCCGTGATGTAGGGCATGATGCCCAGAGCAAAAATGGTCAACCGGCGCAGGTTTCCGCCGCTGAACATATCGACCAGGCCGAGCGATGAGCCGCTCTGCGAGTTGAAAAACTGTTCCAGTGCCGCTGTGTTGACGCCGGGCGTAGGAATATGGCCACCCAGACGGTAAATGGCCAACATGGCCAGGGTGAACAGTACACGCTTGCGCAGGTCGGGGATGCGGAAGATATTCGCGAATTTCTCAAACATGGGTGGTGCTTCCAATCATAATGCTTTGCCCGGTGTCTGGCATCGGACGAAGCATTCGCGACATGTTAGCCGATCAAAACTGCCTTGCCGCCGGCCTTCTCGATCTTCTCCTGCGCGGCCTTCGAAAACTTGTGCGCGTGCACGGTCAACGCCATATTGATCTCGCCATTGCCGAGAATCTTCAACAGCTCGTTGCGCTTCCTGAGGAAGCCCTTCGCGACAAATGCTTCCAGGGTCAGCTCGGTCTCGCCCAGTTCAGCCAGCCGGTCGAGGTTCAACACGGTGTATTCGGTGCGGAAGATGTTGGTGAATCCGCGCTTGGGCAGACGGCGGTGCAGCGGCATCTGGCCGCCTTCAAAACCGCGCATCATGCTCGAACCGGAACGGGAACGCTGTCCCTTATGCCCGCGGGCGGAAGTCTTGCCGGTGCCCGAGCCCATGCCACGTCCAACGCGCTTCTTATTGCGGTTGGCGCTCTTTGGTGCTTTCAAATTAGATAAGTTCATGATTTCCTCGCTCAACGCCGGATGAATCTTTGCTCAACCGACTCGCATTTAGTCTTGCGCCGAAGGCGCGTGTGCCTGAACAGCTAGCTGATGATCCGCACGAGATGGGGAATCGTCTTCACCATACCGCGAATCGACGGAGTGTCTTCGCGCTCGACGACCTGATTCAGCCGTGTGAAACCCAGGCCCTTGACGACCCTCTTGTGCTTTACCGGCGCCTGGATCATCGAACGGAAGTACTGAATCTTTATGACTGCCTGATTTTCTGCCATGACTTATAGCTCCTGAAGCTGCTTGCCGCGCATGGCGGCAACTTCCGCACGATCACGCAACTGGACCAGCGCATCGAACGTTGCCTTGATCACGTTATGCGGGTTTGGTGAGCCGAGACTCTTGGTGAGCACATTCTGCACGCCAGCCGAAGTCATCACTGCACGCACCGCACCACCGGCGATGACACCCGTACCTTCCGGAGCCGGCTTCAACATCACCTGGCCCGAGCCAAAGCGGCCTAGCACCTGGTGCGGAATGGTGGTCTCCGTGAGATTGATGCGGACCAGATTCTTCTTGGCTGACTCAATGCCCTTGCGGATGGCCTGCGGCACTTCCTTCGCCTTGCCCGAACCGTAGCCAACCACGCCTGCGCCAGGATCGCCCACCACAACCAGCGCGGCAAATGACATATTCTTGCCGCCCTTGACGACCTTGGTGACGCGGTTGATGGCGACAACCTGATCTTTCAGGTTGTACTGACCAGCATCGAGTTTTCTTTTCATTGTTGCCATTCGTTTCCTGATTCCTTCTGCGCAGCAATGCCGCGCCTGATGCTGCTGGAACTAAACCTTAGAACTCGAGACCCGCTTCGCGAGCGGCATCCGCCAACGCCTTGATGCGGCCGTGATACAGATACCCGCCGCGATCGAAGACCACCTTCTTGATGCCCTTTTCCTGCGCGCGCTCGGCAACCAGCTTGCCAACCTCTTTCGCAGCAGCCACATTGCCACCGGTCTTGATCTTCGACGAAACCGTCGAGGCCGACACCAGGGTCGCACCCTGCGTGTCGTCGATCACCTGCACGTAGATGTGGTTGAGCGAACGGTAGACATTGAGCCGCGGACGCTCCGGCGTGCCCTGCATCTTCGCGCGAATGCGGTCATGGATTCGCTGGCGAATTGCATTTCTTTTTCTCTGCAGAATCATCTTCTTTTCTTCCTTCCTAATAGCGGAGCCGCCCTGCGACTCCGTTCGGTATCAACTGCGATTACTTCGCTCCGGTCTTTCCGACCTTCTTTTTCAGCTTCTCATCCGCATAGCGAACGCCCTTGTTCTTGTACGGATCGGGCTTGCGCAGGGAACGCATATCGGCCGCAACCTGTCCCACCTTCTGGCGATCGATGCCGGAGATGGTCACACGCGTCTGCTTGGGATCGACGACTGCGGTGATCCCGGTTGGCAGCGGAAACTCGATCTGATGCGAATAGCCCAGCGTAAGCACCACGATGTTTTTGCCCTTCAACTCGGCACGGTAGCCGATGCCGACGATGTCGAGATCCTTCGACCAGCCCTTGGTCACGCCCTCGATGGCATTGAAGACGAGCGCGCGAGTGAGGCCGTGCACCGCCGCCTGCGAATCGTTCTCGCGAACTGCGTGCACGAAGCCATCCTTGGTCTCGAGCTTGATGCCGGAGGGAATCGTCTGCTGCACTTTGCCCTTGGGTCCTTCGACAACAATCGTGTTGCCTTCGACCGTGTACTTCACACCGGTCGGCAACGGTATCGGTTTCTTTCCTATACGCGACATGCTTTAAACCCTTCTGTGGCTTGCGAGTCCCGATGTCTTTCTCAAATCATCGTTCCACTGCAGCCGGGGCGAGCCTTCCACCCAACTACCTAATCTCAATCCACGCCAAGTGGCCAATACTCTCACCGCCGGCAAGAATGCGCCGAAGGCGCGTGTCTCGCCGTGCGCGAAGCACTACCAGACTTCGCAGAGAATCTCGCCGCCGAGGCCTTCGCGGCGCGCCTGGCGTCCGGTCATCACGCCGCGAGGCGTGGTGAGAATGCTGATGCCAAGTCCGCCCTGCACGCGCTTGATTTCATCGCGGCCGACGTAGACGCGGCAGCCGGGACGGGAAACGCGGGAAAGGTCGCGGATCGCAGCTTCGTTGTTCGCGCCATACTTGAGGTAGACGCGAAGAATGGTGCGGCCATTTTCTTCCACCGGCTTGTAGTTCGCGATGTAGCCCTCTTCCTTCAGGATGCGGGCGATCTCGGTCTTCAGTTTGGAGGCCGGAACATCCAGCTTCTGGTGACGCGCGCGAATCGAATTGCGAACGCGGGTCAGAAAATCTGCTACTGGATCGGTCAAACTCATCGTTTCTCCTTCATCCCCCGTTCGCTCTGCCTTGCGGAAGAGAACCTGCGGGGATGGTTAAGATCATTGGCTCTCGCCTCAGATCGAATTCGTTTGGCGCGCCCAGCGCGCATGCCTGGACGGCTAGTCCTCCTACCAGGAAGACTTGACGACGCCGGGAATCTCTCCCTTGAGCGCCAGAGAGCGGAAGCACAGGCGGCAAACGCCGAACTTGCGCAGATAAGCGCGGGGGCGTCCGCAGAGCTTGCAGCGGTTGTGCTGGCGGCTCTTGAACTTGGGCTTGCGGGCGTCCTTCACTCGTTTTGCAGTAGTTGCCATATCTTGTTCAGTCCTTAATTGCGAAACCGTTATGCAGCGGTGCGGAAAGGCATGCCAAACTGCTTGAGCAGCGCGCGCGCCGAGTTGTCGTCCTGGGCTGTGGTCACAATCGTGATGTTCATGCCCTTCAGCTTGTCGACCTTCGAGTAATCGATCTCCGGAAAAATCAACTGGTCACGAACGCCGAGCGTATAGTTGCCGCGTCCGTCAAAGCTCTTTGTCGACACGCCGCGAAAATCGCGCACGCGAGGCAGAGCGATCGAGATCAGGCGGTCGAGGAATTCGTACATGGTGTCGCCGCGCAGCGTGACCATCGCGCCGATCGGCATGCCCTCGCGAACCTTGAAGGCTGCGATGGACTTTTTGGCCCGCGTGGTTACCGGCTTCTGTCCGGCAATCGCAGCCAGGTCAGCCACCAGCGGATCGAGCATCTTCGAGTTCTGCGTGGCCTCGCCTAGTCCCATGTTCACGACAATCTTGTCCAGGCGCGGCACAGCCATCGTGTTCTCAAGGCCCAGTTCCTTCTGAAGCGCCGGCTTGATTTCCTTGTGATACTTCTCTTTCAGTCTTGCCGCCATGTCTTTATTCTTTCTCTCCGCTCTCGGGGTGGCATCGGCCGTGTACCGTTACGGAGTGTGCTCAATTTAGTTACTTCTTTTTCGTCTTCGCGGCGATCGCATTGCCGCACTTCTTGCAGACGCGCACCTTAACGTCGCCTTCAAACTTGTGACCGATGCGGGTGGGACCGCAGTTGGGGCACACCAGCAGCACATTCGAAACGTGAATGGGAGCTTCCTGCTCGGCGATTCCGCCCTTGATGTTCTTCTGCGGATTGGGGCGAACATTCTTCTTTACCATCCGCACATGCTCGACCAGGATCCGATCCTTCTCCGGCAGTACGCTCAATACCCGGCCCTGCTTACCGCGGTAGGCGCCGGAGATGACTGCAACCTTGTCGTTGCGCTGTATGTTCAAACTCATAATCTTCCCTCTGCAGCTCGAACCCGCTTAAAGAACTTCGGGAGCAAGCGATACGATCTTCAAAAATTTCTTCTCACGCAGCTCGCGGGCAACCGGCCCGAAGACGCGCGTTCCGACCGGCTCGCCGACTTCGTTGATGAGCACAGCGGCATTCGAGTCGAAACGAATGTATGTTCCGTCGCGGCGGCGATACTCCTTGCGGGTGCGCACGATGACGGCCTTCACAACTTTGCCCTTCTTTACCTGGCCGTCGGGCGAAGCTTCCTTCACCGCTGCGGTGACGATATCTCCCAGGCCGGCCTTCTTGCCGCTTGCTCCGCCCAGGGGAAGAATCATCTGCAGCTTGCGGGCGCCGGAGTTATCGGCGACCTCGAGCATGGTTCTCATCTGCACTGCCATAGCGCTATCTCCTCAATCTCTTCTTCGCGCCTAATTCTCGGCGACGGCCGCTTCCACCTGGGCAAGCGCAGAGCGGCGGACAATCTCTTCCAGGTTCCAGCGCTTCAGCTTGCTCAGCGGACGCGTCTCACGGATGCGAACCATGTCTCCCACGCGGGCAGTGTTTTGCTCGTCGTGCGCATAGAACTTCTTGTTGGTCTTCATCACGCGCTTGTACTTGGGATGCGCCTTGCGCATCTCCACTTCCACGACGATGGTCTTCTGCATCTTGGTCGAAACGACCTGGCCGACCTTCTCGTTGCGGCGCGATGGCGCGGCGGCTTCTGTTCCGGTCTGTACGGCTTCACTCATAACTTAGCGAGCCTCCTTCTTCTTCGAGCTGCTCTTCTTGGCCTTCGTGGCTGCCTTCGGCGCGATCGACTCAGCCTGGGGCTTCTCACCGTGCAGGCCCAGTTCGCGCTCGCGGGCGATCGTTTTGATGCGCGCGACATCTTTCCTGAGCTCGCGGAGCTTCTTGACGCCTTCGTTCTGACCAAGCTTCATCTGAAAGCGCAGGCGGAACAACTGTTCAGCCGCCTTCTTCTCTTCCGTGACGAGCTCGCCGTCGCTCAGGTTACGAATCTTTTCGAGTTCCATTTCTTTTCTTCTCTCTGGGACTTGAGATCTGGTGCGATCCCGCGTATCCCTTGAATCTCAACCCTGCTCTTACTTCGCAGCCACGACAACCTTGGCGTCGTGACGCTGCACAAAGCGTGTCTTCAGCGGAAGCTTGTGCGAAGCCAGGCGCATGGCTTCCTGCGCCATCTCCGGGGTCACGCCTTCCATCTCGAAGAGCACTTTGCCCGGACGAACTACCGCAACCCAGTGGTCGGGAGCGCCCTTGCCCTTACCCATACGGGTTTCGGCCGGCTTCTTGGTGACCGGCTTATCGGGGAAGAGACGCAGCCAGATCTTGCCGCCGCGCTTGATGAAGCGGGTCATCGCCACACGGCTGGCTTCAATCTGCCGGTCCGTGATGTAACCGCACTCCATGACCTTCAGGCCGTAATCGCCGAATGAGAGCTCGCTTCCGCGCCATGCCTTGCCGCGCATGCGTCCGCGTTGCTGCTTGCGAAACTTGACCTTCTTTGGCATCAACATAATGAAAACCCTCAAAAACCAGCCATTAGCCATTAGCCAATAGCCCTTATTTCAAACCTTCTCTGCGCCTTCGCCCTCGGTGCGCCAACTCAGTGTTGCTAATGGCTAATCACTCATGGCTAATAGCTGTCTCTAGAAAACCGACGTTCCCACCGCAGCCTGCGGTTCGCGCCGCTTCTGCTGGTAAATATCTCCACGATAGATCCACGTCTTGACGCCGATGATGCCGTATGTCGTGTGCGCCTCGGCAAAACCGTAGTCGATATCCGCGCGCAGCGTGTGCAGCGGCAGACGGCCCTGCAGATACCACTCGGAGCGGGCGATTTCGTTGCCGTTCAGGCGGCCCGACACGCGAACCTTAATGCCCTTGCAGCCGAAGCGAAGAGCCGAATCGACCGACTTGCGCATGGCGCGACGGAAGCCCACGCGCTTCTCGAGCTGGAGAGCGATACCCTCGGCGACCAGTTGCGCATCGAGCTCGGGCTTGTTGACCTCGAGTATGTCTATGAAGACATCGCGATTGGTGCGCTTCTGCAGGTCGAGCTTGAGCTTATCGATCTCGGCGCCCTTGCGGCCGATGATGATGCCCGGACGCGCAGTGCGAATGATGATCCTCAGCTTGTTGCCCGGACGCTCGATCTCGACCGAGCTGACGCCAGCCGCCTTGAGCTTCTCCTTGAGTTCCTTCTTCAGCTGAACGTCTTCGATGAGCAGCTTGTCGTAGTCGCGCTCGACGAACCAGCGCGAACGCCATGGCTTATTCACACCGAGCCGAAATCCGTAAGGATGGACTTTCTGTCCCATAATTTCCTCTAAACCTTCCTTGCGCCCTTAACCTACTTCGCAGCTTTCTTCTTTGCTGCCGGTTTCTTTGCTGCCGGTTTCTTTGCTACTGACTTCTTCGCGGCCGCTTTCTTAGCCGGAGCCTTCTTCGCTGCTGCCTTCTTCGCCTTGGGCGCCGCTTCATCCTCGCCCACGGTCGTTACCAGGCTCGAGCGATTGCTGTCCGCGCGCTCGGCAACCGAGATCACGATGTGCGACAGCCTCCGCTGATAGCGGTAGGCGCGGCCCATCGGAGCCGGGCGGATCCGCTTCATGCGCGGGCCATCATTCGCAACCGCCGTCTTCACGTAGAGGTTATCCACATCCACGTCGAGCCCTTGCTCCTGGCTCAGATAGTTGGCATTCTGCAACGCCGACCGCAGAACCTTCTCCACCATCGGGGCGACAGACTTCTTCGTGAAGGTCACCGTATTCAGTGCCTCTTCCACGCTGCGGCCCTTGATCAGCTCGAGCACCAGCCGCGCCTTCTGCGGTGATACTCGCTGGAAGCGCGCTTGAGCCTTGAATTCCCGTGTTTCCACTTGCATTGGCTTAATCCTTTATCCGAGGGCTCCGTGATCAATCACTTCGCCCCTCTTGCTTGCCCGCGCTCAACGTCGCGAGTTCCGCAATTCACCCGTTCGTCTTGTTACTTCGGCTTTGCCGAGCTTTCGGCAGCCCTGGCCGAGTGCCCCTTGAAGGTGCGCGTCGCTGCGAACTCGCCCAGCTTGTGGCCTACCATGTTCTCCGTCACGTATACCGGCACAAACTTCTTGCCGTTGTGCACCGCAATCGTATGACCCACCATGTCCGGATGGAGCGTGGACCGGCGCGACCAGGTGCGAACGACCTTCTTGTCGTTTGCCTGATTCAACGCTTCAATCTTGACCATCAGATGCCCGTCGATGAAGGGACCCTTTTTTGTCGACCTTGCCATATATCTCCTAAACAACTCGCGCTCAACGCGCCTGCTCACCTTGCTACCAGACCAGGCTTTCTAATCCCTGTTCCCTGTCTTACTTCTTCCGGCGGCTTACGATGAACGTATCGGTCCGCTTGTTGTTGCGCGTCTTGTATCCGCGCGTCGGCTGGCCCCACGGGGTCACGGGATGGCGTCCGCCCGAGGTCTTACCCTCGCCGCCGCCATGCGGGTGATCCACCGGGTTCATCGAGACGCCGCGGTTGGTCGGGCGAATGCCCTTCCAGCGGTTGCGTCCCGCCTTGCCGATCGAAACATTCTCGTGGTCCGTGTTTCCCACCTGGCCGATCGTCGCCATGCAATCCACCAGCACCTTGCGCGTCTCGCCGGAGGGCAGCTTCAACAGCGCGTAGTCGCCTTCCTTGGCCACCAGCTGCGCCGAGGAGCCAGCCGAGCGAACCATCTGCGCACCCTTGCCGGGGCGAAGTTCGACGTTATGCACCGTGGTGCCGGCGGGAATGTTCTTGAGCGGCAGCGCGTTGCCGATTAGGATATCGGCCTCCGGCCCACTCATGATTTCCTGGCCGACCTTCAGTCCAACCGGCTGCAGGATGTAGCGCTTTTCGCCGTCCTTATAGCTGATCAGCGCAATGCGCGAAGAGCGGTTCGGATCGTATTCGATCGTCGCCACGCGTCCGGGGACGCCGTACTTGTCGCGTTTGAAGTCGATCAGGCGCAGCTTCTGTTTGTGACCGCCGCCATGGTGGCGAATGGTCAGGTCGCCCGTATTACGCCGTCCGCCGGTACGCTGCTTCACAACCAGGAGCGGCTTGTAGGGCTTATCCGTCGTAATGTCGTCGTTGACCAGCGAGGTCTGGAACCGCAACGTTGGTGTGATCGGTCGATATGTTTTAATCGGCATCGTATCTTCTCTTTACCCGCAAGCCGCTTTCGCTCGCGTAAGCCCGGAATCTTTACCGAGGCACTGAATCACTTACTAATCCCTGTTCCCTAATCCCTATTCCCTGCCCTTAGAGATTGTTCACGTAGTCCGGCATCTTCTCGCCCGACTTCAGGCGCACATACGCCTTCTTCCAGTCGGGACGAAAGCCGGAAAACTTGCCCCTGCGGCGTTCCTTGCCCGCAAGGTTCGAGGTGCGAACACCGGCAACCTTAACCTTGAAGAGCAGCTCAACCGCCTGCTTCACTTCCGTCTTGGTGGCCTTGGGATCCACTTCGAATACCAGTGTTCCTTCGGCTTCCTTGGCGGTCAAACCCTTTTCTGTGATCAGGGGGCGGCGAATTACGTTGTATGTCGTCGGCATTTAGGCCACCTCCGCTTTCGTGCGTCCCGTTTTCCTCTTCGACACAGTCTTCTTGAGCGATTCCTGGAGGCTTTCGATTGCCGGCCGTGAGAAAATCGCGCGCTCGTAGCGCAGCAGATCATAAGGATGAACTTCGTTGTTCAGCATCAGCTCGACGCCGGACAGGTTGCGCGATCCGAGAATCAATGCCTGGCTGACTTCCTTGCCGTTCTCAACCAGCAAAGCCGTCCGCTTGGCTTCGAGCTTGTTCAGAGCCTGGCGATACAGCTTGGCCTTGGGCTCCTTCAGCTCGAGGCTATCGACCACGATCAGCTTGCCGTCGGCCAGCTTCGCAGCCAGGGCCGAGCGCAGCGCGCCCAGCAGCTTCTTGCGCGGAAACGCATAGTCATAGGAACGGGGCTGAGGTCCGTGAACCGTGCCGCCGTGCCGCCACAGGGGCGAGCGCACCGAACCGACGCGCGCGCGGCCCGTGCCCTTTTGCTTCCACAGCTTCTTGCCCGAACCGGAGACCAGCTTGCGGTTTTTCGTCGCAGCGGTGCCCTGCCGGAGCGCGGCGCGATAGTGCTTCACTGCTTCCCACAGAAGCGCCTCGTTCTGCTGGCCAAAAACCTCATCGGCCAGTTCGAGCGACCCTACTTTTTCTCCGCTCAGATTTACTACGTCAATGTTTGCCATCGTTTTCTCTTTCAAGCCCGGACCTCTTGTCCGGCTCTGCAACTTATGCGCCGGAAGGCGCGTTTGCCCGGATGCGGGCAGTGTTACTTTTTCTTTCCTGCAGCCTTCTTCGAAGCCTTCAGCGGATCGACCGTGCCGCCACCGGCAAAGCCACGACGCTCGCGCGGCGGAGCCTTGGCCTTCGAGATCAGCACATATCCATCGCGAGGACCGGGGACCGCTCCTTCAACCATCAGGAGATTCTCTTCCAGATCAATGCCGCGAATGCGCAGATTGCGAACCGTTACGCGATCCACTCCCATGTGACCGGGCATCCGCGTATTCGGAAGCACGCGCGACGGAAACGAAGAAGCGCCAATCGAGCCCTGCACCTGGAACATGTGTCCGTGCGACTTGGGTCCGCCGCCGAAATGGTGACGGCGAATGACGCCCGCGAAGCCGCGGCCCTTGCTCGTTCCGATGACGTCCACATACTTGTCATCCGAGAAGATGTCGACCAGAATCTTGTCGCCGGCCTTTACGCTGCCATTCGACTCGCCTTCGGCATCGGTCTTGGTTGCGGTTTCGACCGGAACTTCGCGAATCAGCCGCACTGGCGGAACATCGTGCTTGGCAAAGTGGCCAGCCTGCGGCTTGGTCACCTTCGAAGCCTTCACAAACTCAACCAAGCCGATCTGCGCGGCATCATAGCCATCCTTCGCAGCCGTCTTCAACTGCGTGATCACGCACGGCCCAGCCTGCAGGACGGTGATCGGGTGAACCTCACCCTTCTCATCGAATACCTGCGTCATGCCGATCTTCTTGCCCAGAATTCCTGTAACTGACATTTCGTCTTCTCTCCCCATCATGCCCACGCAACGACCGAGGGCACTGAAGGCATTTACGTTGTTGCGCCGAAGGCGCGGTTGCCTGGACGGCCAGTCCTATTTCTCGAACGCCTTGATTTCTACGTCCACACCGGCTGGCAGATCGAGCTTCATCAGCGCGTCTACGGTTTGCTGGGTGGGCTCGAGGATGTCGATCAACCGCTTGTGCGTGCGGATCTCAAAGGCCTCGCGCGATTTCTTGTCGACGTGCGGCGAACGCAGCACGCAATACTTGTTCTTCACCGTGGGCAAGGGAATCGGACCCGCAACCTGCGCGCCCGTACGCTTTGCCGTATCCACAATCTCACCCGTCGAAGTGTCGAGCACCCGATAGTCATAGGCTTTCAGCCGGATGCGTATTCTTTGTCCAACCATGAGCTTCGTTTCTTTCTGCTTCGGAAGGCTTGCGCCTTCCGAAGAATGAAATTACTTCGTTAATCTACTGGATGATGTCTGTGATGGTGCCGGCACCCACGGTGCGTCCGCCTTCACGGATCGCGAACCTCAGGCCCTTCTCCATCGCCACCGGGGTGTGCAGCTCAATCTCGAGCGAAATGTTGTCGCCCGGCATCACCATCTCCGTACCCTCGGGCAGCTTCGCCGAGCCGGTCACGTCCGTTGTCCGGAAGTAGAACTGCGGACGATAGCCGTTGAAGAACGGCGTGTGACGGCCGCCTTCTTCCTTGCTCAACACATAAATCTCGCCCTTGAACTTGGTGTGCGGCGTGATCGACGCCGGCTTGGCCAGAACCATCCCGCGCTCCACATCTTCCTTCGCAATACCGCGCAGAAGAAGTCCCGCATTGTCCCCGGCCAGACCTTCGTCCAACTGCTTCTTGAACATTTCGACGCCCGTAACAACCGTCTTTCTGGTCTCGCGGAAGCCCACAATCTCCGATTCCTCGCCCACCTTCACCTTGCCCCGCTCGATGCGGCCCGTAACCACCGTGCCGCGCCCCGAGATCGAGAAGATATCTTCGATCGGCATCAGGAAAGGCTGATCGATCGCCCGCGTCGGCAGAGGAACGTTCTTGTCTACCGCCTCCATCAGCTCGTCGATCGTCTTCTCCCACTGCGCTTCGCCATTCAGCGCGCCCAGCGCAGAGCCGCGAATCACCGGCACGTCGTCGCCGGGAAAGTTGTACTTCGAGAGCAGCTCACGCACTTCCATCTCGACCAGGTCGGTCAGTTCCGGATCCTCGACCGCGTCGCACTTGTTCAGGAAGACCACGATGTAGGGCACGCCAACCTGGCGAGCCAGCAGAACGTGCTCCTTGGTCTGCGGCATCGGGCCGTCCGTCGCAGCAACGACCAGAATTGCTCCGTCCATCTGCGCCGCGCCCGTGATCATGTTCTTGATGTAGTCGGCGTGGCCCGGGCAATCGACGTGCGCGTAGTGACGGTTGGCCGTCTCGTACTCCACGTGCGCCGTTGCGATGGTGATGCCCCGCTCCCGCTCTTCCGGTGCGTTGTCGATCGAATCAAACGAACGAAACGAGTTCTTCGGGTTGTGCTTGGACAACACCTTCGTGATCGCTGCCGTCAACGTCGTCTTCCCGTGGTCGATGTGCCCGATCGTCCCCACGTTCACGTGAGGCTTCGAACGGTCAAATTTCTCCTTCGCCATTTCCTTCTCCTAAAAATCCAAACCTGTCGCGATTCACTGACGCTTGAGAACCATGCGGCGCTCAGTAATACGCGTACACCTTCAAAAACTTCGCGCGAATCGCAGGATCGACCTTTTCCACCAGGCTCAGGTACTGCTCGCGCACCTGACCGCGATCGGAGTCGCCGAGCGCCGCATACTTCGTCGACGTCTCCGCACCCAGAAGGCCGCTGGCCAGCACTGCCTCAAATTGCCGCGCCCGCAGCTTGGCGCGATGCACGTTGCGCAGAAAATCCGCCACGTGCGACAGCGCGAAGGCTTCGTCCAGCGCGCGATGCACTTCGGCGAAGGTCTTCTGATCCTGAATGGGGAGTACTGCCTGCTCGAACATCCTCTTACCCTGCGCCGCTCTGCGAGCGTTTACCCTTCCTTGCAATTTCTGGAGCGGGAGACGGGAATCGAACCCGCGACCAACAGCTTGGAAGGCTGTGACTCTACCACTGAGTTACTCCCGCCGGACGCTACAGGGCCGACAGCCAAAGCCGTCGGCCTGAAACTACTTAAATTCTGGAGCTGATGACCGGGATTGAACCGGTGACCTCTCCCTTACCAAGGGAGTGCTCTACCAACTGAGCTACATCAGCTTTTACAAACCGCTTCAACTCCAACCTATTCCGGGTGCTCTGTCCCATCGTACCGCGCCGCGTCGTGCTTTGTAAGACCTGCGGTCAGCACGATGCGAAGTGCAAATCCACCCAGCAGCACGAAGACCAACAGCCGAATTCGGCCAGGATCCATCGTCTGCCAAGCCAGGGCTGCCAGAACCGCAATTCCGGCGAGCGCCACAAGCTTGCGCTTTCCGCCTTCGAACCGCATGCTGACGCCTTCCAGACCCTTACCTCAAATCTCTGGTGCACAGGGGAGGATTCGAACCTCCATAGCTCCTATTTCTAAGGGTTTTGACTTCGCACCTGCGGCTCTTGTCTAAACCCTCTCGCTTTGCTCGCGCCTTCCCAGCGCTCGCTCCGCGATTCACCCATTCAAACTTCTGGTGCACAGGGGAGGATTCGAACCTCCGTAGCTCCAAGGAGCGGCAGATTTACAGTCTGCTGCCATTAACCACTCGGCCACCTGTGCATCCCTGTGGTGAACAGTCCTACCAGCACCCCGAACCGAATCGCGAGACACCCGCCAGCATTCCGGAGCCGTACTCCGGTGAGAAGTGCGATGCACTGGCTTGGGGATTTCGCTGCGGAGGGGTCGACCGGCCACTCTGCTCACGCCTGTCTTGCCCTGGAGAATCTGGAGCTGGCGAAGGGACTTGAACCCCCGACCGCCTGATTACAAATCAGGAGCTCTACCAGCTGAGCTACGCCAGCCCAAAACAGCCCATACCCGTTATCACTCCAGACACACAAATACATCTGCTGCGAGAGGGTACAAGTCAAGATTTTAGCACGGCACGCGGAGCCTCGCAACGGACTTATGCGGACCGGTTGGGTCTCAGTTTGGATTTCCGCTCACGACCCAAAGTGGACCTGACGCGTCGGCGCAGTCCGTCGGGCGATTCGCGCGATTAAGCAGGAACGTACGTCAACCGAATCAGGTCCTCGGCGATCAGATCGCTGGCCAACAAGTGGAGCGGCGGCCGGGGGCCGGCGAAGAATGGCCTGCCGCCACCAAGCACGACGGGGCGGAGGTAGAGTCGATACTCATCGATAAGACCGGCCTCGGTCAGGCTTTGCGCCAGGTCTGGTCCGCCAACTCCGATCTCGCCGGCCAGGTCCGTTCTCAGCCTGCGTATCTCCGCCTCGACGTCATCCGCGACCAGCGTGGCGTTGGGGCCAACTGACTTGAGCGAGCGCGACACGACCCACTTGGGTTGGCTCCGCCACGCCACGGCGAACTCGCGATCGTCCGAGTCCCAATCAGGAAGGTCTTCGTCCCAATAACGCATGATCTCGTACATGCCGCGACCGTACAGGAAGCCCGTCAGGCCACGCACATACTCGATGAAGTGCCGGAAGGCCACGGGCACGGGCGGTCCCAACTTCATGTGGTCGACGTAGCCGTCGAGAGACTGGTTCAATGCGTAGACAAGTTTCGCCATGCTGGAAACTCCCTTCCAAACTTCTTCAGAATAGCCCGGGCCGCGCCCCGCGGAAGCGAGGTTGAAAACTATCGGCGCGCCGCATTGTCGGTATGACCAATAACCCAGAGGTCCGCTTCCCAATCACGAGATTCAAACTGAGACACTACCATGCGGACAGGCTCAAGTTGCGCCATTTGTTTTTACTGGACGGCAGACTCGTCCGTCGCAATCGGCAAGACCCAGTTCTCTACCGGAGTATCCGCGACATTGAGGTCCCGGGTAAGAACCGCTCACTTCTGAGTATCCCCGCTCCTGAGTATCATGGTTCGATGAAAAATCTAAGCCGTCGCGACCTTTGTTCTGCGCTGCCTGCTCTAGCGCTGCTGGGCGGTGTACTTGCCGACAACGCCTTCGCGGGTGCTCAAACCGGGCAAGCGCTTCCCGCCCGCTCCGAGGCGTTCCAGTTCGACAAGCTACCGGTGAACAGCTCACCGAATGGAGCAGCCACGCGCCCGGTGCTGCGCGGCACGCTGCCAACCGGCGAAACCATCGAGTTGCATGAGACTACGCTTATGCCGGGACAGATGCCCCACCCTCCACACAAGCATGTGCACACCGAGCTGATGCTCATCCGGGAAGGCACGGTCGAGTTCCTGACTGAGGAAAAGACGGAACGCCTCGGCCCCGGTGGAGTAGCGTATGCCGCTTCGAATACACTACATGGACTGAAGAATGTAGGCGCTATTCCGGCGAACTATTTCGTGATCGCGATCGGGACTGAGCCCGTCCAGGCTTAATCGAGGCAATCCCGCGCCCCTTCCCAAGCTCAATGCTCGCAAATTTCTGTGCTGTAATGCGCACGAGGGTCTCCTGGTATGAAACTACTCGCAAAATTCAATCTCCTGCTCATTCTTGTCTTCGGTCTTGGATTGGTGCTCATCGCCATGAACGCTCGCAGCTTTCTTCTCGAGGATGCGAAGAAAACGGTGTTGCAGCAGGCGGAGCTGATGGCGGCCAGTTCCAAGGCGACGCGCGATTACACGGACGAGGAAATCAGCCCGATTCTCGAGAACACTCCGGAACACAAGAATGAGTTTCTGCCCCAGACCATCCCGTTCTATGCGGCGACGGTCACGTTCAACCGGCTGCGCAAGACCTTTCCCGATTACACCTACAAGGAAGCCACTCTGAACCCGACCAACCTGGTGGACCGCGCAGCAGACTGGGAAGCCGATATCATCAACCACTTTCGTAATAATCCTTCAGATAAGCAGGTTGTAGGAGAGAGGGACACTGCGGTTGGGCAAACCCTATATCTGGCGCGGCCCATTGCGGTGGAGAACGGATGCCTGACCTGCCACAGCCAGCCGAGCGCGGCTCCCAAGGCCATGGTAAAACGCTACGGGACGCAGAATGGCTTCGGCTGGCAAATAAATGAGATTGTCGCCGCTCAGATCATTTCCATTCCAATGTCGGTCCCGGTCAAGCTTGCCAACGATGGCTTCCGCAACCTGCTTATCTCCCTCGGAACCATCTTTTTCGCGGCGATCGTGCTGATCGATATCGGGATGTATCTCATCGTGATCCAGCCGCTTCGAAAAGTGAGCCGGTCTGCCGACCGAATCTCGACCGGAGACATCGATCTGCCGCCGCTGCCAGTGCGCGGCAACGATGAGATCGCCCAGGTGACGACCTCGTTCAATCGCATGCATACCAGCCTAAAGAAGGCGATGGAGATGCTGAATAACTAGGTTTAGCTGCGTTTCGATTGCAGAAAGCGCTGCCGGTCGGCTTCCGACGGGATATGCGTTGCCGCCTCTTTATAGAGCTGGTCGAGATCGGAGCAGTTGGGGGCTAGCTTGCGCACCAGAACGCTGGCGATGGGACCGATGTATACGGCTAGCTTTTTGGAGATATCGCCTAAAGCGAAGTTCGGGGGAGCCGAATTCGAGGACTGGCTGCCGCTGCTGCCCGATTGTATCCGCTGATCAGAACTGCCCGGTACCCGCACTTGCGTGGTCGCCAACGAATAAACATTGTTCATTTCCGCCGAAGGAATGGCGGAGAGCGCGGCCAGAAACTCATGCGCGGTTGCGAACCTGTCTTCGGACTTCTTTTCCAACGCCTTAAGAATGGCGTTCGAGAGGGTGGCAGGCAGGCGCGGGTTTAGCGAGTCGGGACCCGCAGGCCGTTCGGTCAGATGCGCACGCATAATCTCAAAATTGCTTGCGCCGCTAACCGGCAGGCGTCCGGTGAGGATTTCGTAGAGCGTCACGCCGACAGCGTAGATGTCCGACCGAACGGTCGCCTTGTCGCCGGCGATCTGCTCTGGAGACATGTAGCTGATCGAACCCACGATGAAGCCGGGAGCGGTCAGGTCCGAGGAGCGATCGGTGATGGCAATGCCGAAGTCGAGCAGCTTGATTTCGTCCTCGGCGGTAACCATGATATTCGACGGCTTCATGTCGCGGTGTACCACGCCGCGCGCGTGAGCATAGTCGAGGGCGGAAAGAATTTGCCTGGCGTATTGCAGCACGTGGGGAACGGACAGGAGCGTGCGCGTGCTCCTCGCGCGCAGCGTCTCACCGGAGACCAGTTCCATGACCATGATGAGCTGCCCGTCGTGGTAGAAGGCGTTGTGAAGCGACGCAATATGGGGGTGGCTGAGCGCCCCCAGCATCTGGATCTCGCGACGGAAGCGCTCACCCATTTCCGCCGTCGTGCGCTGGTCAGGAAGCAGGATCTTCATCGCTTCGGCGCGCTGCGAGATCGCGTGCCGAACCTCATAAACCTCGCCCAGGCCGCCAGTACCCAGCACGCGGACGACTTCGTAGTCGCCGATCCGTTGTCCCGCTTCAAATGCCATAGATCGTTAGGATCATTCTGCGGCAAGAACGAATCATTCAGCAAATCCCAGCGTGTTTCGGACAACAAGTCGCTTGACCCCTATTCACGGTGCTGCGGAACGGAGACGATGCAATCCGTCAATATTTCGCATTCGCGCGTGACAATCCCGGTCGATATGCCGTCTCATTGCTAACTTGAGGTGGAAAGCCATGCAGAGCTTGCCGCGGGATCTTCGCTACGCGCTGCGCCAGTTACGGACATCTCCGGGATTTACGCTTACGGCGATCCTGACGCTTGCACTTGGCGTCGGGGCCAATACCGCCATTTTCAGCGTAGTCTACGGACTCCTCCTTCAATCCCTCCCTTTCCGCGACGCAGCGCGCCTCGTGAATATCCTCGAGGTTCATCCGCAAGTGGCGGGAGGAATTGTGGCGACATATCCCGATTACCAGGATTGGCGTGCCCAGCAGAAGAGCTTTGAACAGATCGCAGCCTATACCACCCTGAATCCAGACACAGTGTCGTTGGTAATGGACGGTCGTTCCGAACAGGTGCACAGGGCTCTCGCCTCCGGCAATTTCTTCTCGCTGCTCGGAGTCTCACCATTGCTTGGCCGCACGCTCGGAGAGCAGGACGATAAGCCGGGAAGTGACCACGTCGCGGTGCTGAGCGCAGAAGCATGGCAGCGCTACTTCGGCAGGGACCCGGGCGTCGTGGGGCGCAGCGTCAATTTGAACGGGACCAGTTATGCCATTGTCGGCATATTGCGGCCGGGTGCTGCCTTTCCTTCCGAGGGTGAGGTCTGGCTGCCCCTCTCGCTGCTGGATCAGCCTACGCAGGCCTCCCGCGTCTGGCATTCGGTCAATGTGATGGGCCGCCTGCGTCCCGGCATCGAAATGTCTGAGGCCAAAGCGGACATGCAGACGATCGCGGGGCGCATCGCTGCTGCCTATCCCGCGACTAACCGCGGAGTCACCGTGATGATCACTCCGCTGCGCGAACAACTGCTAGGAACATTGCGGCCCGCCATTGTGAGTCTCATGGGATCGGTCGTCCTGGTGCTGCTGATTGCCTGCGCGAATGTCGCTAGCCTGCTGATGGTGCGGGCGACCGCAAATCGCCGGGAGGTGGCCGTTCGTCAGGCGCTTGGCGCTGACCGGATTCGCCTCTATTCCCAGTTCCTGGCCCAGACGCTCATTCTCTGCTTAGCGGGAGGCGCACTGGGAACGTTGCTCGCCGCGCTCGCATTGCCTCTTCTGAGGCTCGCTCTGTCCCATACGGCCGGAGTTGATCTATCCATGGTTGAGTCTATCGGGCTCAGCATTCCTGTCCTGCTGTTCACCCTCGGCACATGCACGCTGACTGCGCTTCTTTTTGGGTTACTTCCGGTGCTCAAGGCCGCGACGAGTCTGGCGGAGGCTCTTCGCCCGGGAGATCGCGCAAACACTACCCGGCATGGCCTGGGCCGGGGCGCGCTGATCGCCGGAGAGATCGCCATCGCCGTTGTCGTGCTGTTTCTGGGTTCGCTGGTTATCCGGAGTTTTCAAAAGCTGCTCGCCGTCGATCCTGGTTTTCGCACCGATCATCTGCTCAGCCTGGAACTTACTCTGCCCGAACCGCATTACGGCGACAGCAGCCCCGCGACGAATCATTTTTTTGAGCAGCTTCTCGATAAGCTTGCACAATCGCCGGGCATTCTCTCGGCCGGCAGTACGACGCAGATTCCGCTGAACCCCTCCCAGGTGATGACGCGCTTTCTTCTCGAGGGCGCGCCGCCGCTGGCTCCGGGGACCTATCCGGGGGCGCAGATTCGCTTCGTCAGCCCATCTTTCTTCCATACGATGGGCCTGGGTCTGCAACAAGGCAGAATATTCGAGCGGAAGGACATCGATGATCCAACCGGTTTCTTCGTTGTCAATCAGGCCTTCGCTCAGCGGTATCTAGCCGGAAGAAATCCGATCGGAGCCAATATTCTTTTTGGCGTGTTAAGTCCGCATCCGCAAAAAATCCCGGTGATCGGAGTCGTTACAAATGCTCGGGACCTGGGAGTAGAAACGGAGCCTCAGCCGGAAATCTACCTGCCCGGGTTTGGATTGCACGAAGTGCTGCTGGTGCGCACCGGTTCCGATCCGCAGGGCGTCGTTTCGATCGTGAGGAACGCTGTTCATGAATTGGATCGCGACCTGCCCATCTACCATGTACAGACCGTAGAAGAGGTGCTCTCCGATTCGCTTGCCCGCCAGAAAATGACCGCTACCCTGCTCGGCGTGTTTGCACTGGTGGCCCTCACGCTTGCCGCTATCGGAATCTACGGCGTTCTGGCCTATTCCGTCGCGCAGCGCACGCGCGAAATTGGGGTTCGCATGGCGGTGGGAGCCAAGCGGGAAGAT
>Ga0210383_10000231_pt1 | contig 54792 bp, 46 predicted proteins | sample IncBWC14OmetaG_FD_160072 | JGI IMG/M metagenome (GOLD analysis project Ga0210383, IMG submission 160072) | Forest soil microbial communities from Barre Woods Harvard Forest LTER site, Petersham, Massachusetts, United States - Inc-BW-C-14-O ...
GCTTTCCCTCCATCGTCGTGGCAATATGCGGCGACGCTTCGTAATTCTTGTAGAAGTCCTTCGATGGCATGTCTTCATGGCAGGTCTTGCAGGTTTCGGCTCCGACGTACAACGACGGATCAGTAGGCTGATCGTAGGATTTCTCGACCGCCTTTTGTTTCTTGGAATCTTGGGCGGGGGGTTGGCCGCCAAACGCGCAAACAGCGATAAGAAATAGAAGGGCAAGGCCCATCAGCCGCCCAACCGGGGACCTTGCCTTCAGGAACTCCCTCATCGCTCCTCCGTCTGCGAAGCGCCAACCCTACACGCCACTTTTTCGCGCCGTTAAGCGCGAGGTCTTTTACCCGACTCTTGTCTCCTGCTCCCCGCTCCCAGCGGCCTCTGTTTCGAACTCTCACACCGCGTAACTAACAGTTGGTCGCGGAAACCATTCCACAATGAAACGCCAAAACGGACCGCTGTTCCGGTCTGCAGCGCGGCCGGTGGGCACCTCCCCCAGCCAGGGGGATTCGTATCCACCGGCTCTAACAATCGCCGCTCTTTCGCGCCATTAAGCACGAGATCTTAGAGCCAACTCCTTACTCTCGCTGTTCTGTTTTGCACACTCATGCGGGATACCCGCTTCGCGCGCAGAACAATGCTTCGCAGCCACTACCGGCACGCTCAGCACCGGGCAATTTGCGTTAGCCACCACCTTGTGCACCGTCGCAATGGAAAGATGCGTGGCTGCTCCGCGCATGCCTTCCGGCTTGTGGCTTCCCAGAACGATCAAATCGGCATGCACGCGATGTGCCGTCTCCAGAATCTTGTCCTCCGGTACTCCTTGTTCCACCATAAAGTGCGGAGCGCACCAGAATCTCGCTTCATCCGGCACCAAAGCGCGAAGCACCCGCTCGCTCGATTCGCCGAACTCCTCCGCAATCGCAAGATCGTTAGCCTTCCGATTCTCGATGACATGCAAAAGCGTCAGCTTGGCCTGATACTCCTCCGCCAGAGAAACTGCCAGCGGTGCCGCCGCAAGCGACGCCGCCCCGAAATTACTCGCGTACAGGATCGACGCGATCTTCCCACGCTGACCTTCCTTGGACTGCGCTCCCGGACCAACTGTAAGAACCGGGCAAGTGGCACGGCGCAGCACTTCTTCCGCCTGCGAACCCAGAAGAATCTTTTCCACTCCCGTCCTGCCTCGCGTCCCCACCACGACAAGGTCGATCTTGTACTTCTTGATCGCGGTTTCGATTGCCAACCAAACACCGCCTTCTCCTACCAGAAGCTCTGTGGTGACCTCTGGGAAGTCGTGCCTCACCGCTTGACGAAGAATTTGCCCTTCCTTTTCACGCGTCAACTGCACGGTCTGCCATATTTCCGGTGGCAAAGCGTAATTAGCGGGCTCCTGAACATGCAGGGCATACAACTTCGCCCCGAAACTCCTTGCAAGACCCGCGGCATACGGCATCGCTAAATTAGCCGCCGCGGAGAAATCCGTAGCGAACAAAATGTTCCGAAAAGTGACTCTTTGTTTTGTTTGAGTTGCCAACATATTGCACCTCTCGACTTAAACCGTAGACCTTTCATGCCTCCGTTACAGTGACCTCCGTCATCCTGTCGTGTGACGCCCATCACACGCCCGACACAAAACGCACGCCCTCCGTCCAGACCGCACGCTTACGCGGCTTCCAAGGAAGCGTCGTATAATGCCCGCATGATGAAGACCCCCTACGGCTTACGGGTCATCGAGGATTGCATCGCCTGTCCGGTACTCAAGGACCGTATGTTTTGCAATCTTCCCGGGCCGGCGTTGGCGGGCTTGGACGCCATCTCCTCGGCCGCAACCTACCCGAGAGGGGCGGTTCTGTTTGTCGAGGGCCAGGAACCTCGTGGGGTTTTTATTCTTTGCAACGGGAGAGTCAAAATGTTCGCGGCTTCCGCCGCGGGGAAATCTATAATCTTTCGCATTGCGGAACCCGGCGAGCTAATCGGCCTGCCCAGCACGCTTTCCAACAAGCCCTATGAGGTCACCGCGGAAGCGCTTGAGCCCATGCAGGCCAACTTCATTCCGCGCGAAGGTTTCCTGGCTTTTCTGCGCCAACATGGTGACGTAGCCTTACGCGTCGCCGAAATGCTCAGCAGCATCTACCACGCAACCTGCCAGGAGGTCCGCTACCTCGGCCTTTCCAGTTCCGCCGAGGAAAAATTGGCCCGTTTTATTTTGGATTTGAAGCCTTTGAAGAATTCCGAACCGGGCCAGCTACGCGTTACCTTGACCCTGACGCACGAAGAAATCGCCAACATGATCGGCACATCCCGCGAAACCGTCACGCGCCTTCTCGCCACTTTCAAAAACAAACACTTCATCGGACTCCACGGCTCCACCCTCGTCATCAACAACAAACCAGCCCTCCAGGCCCTGGTCGAGATCTAGTGCACGCGATGTTGCGAGCGGTCCCGGTTTTTCCCTTCCCCTACAGAGTTTGCCGCAGCTAGCGCCGATTCCTCGATGCACTCCAGACATCGGAGATGTACAATCCCTCCTGCCTCAAGACGCAAGATCGCTTCTATTCACAAGGACCTGCATGAAAAAGTCACTCCAGTTCTCTTTCCTTCTAATTCTCCTCTGGCAACTTCCGCTTGCCTTCGCCGCTGACACCCCAGACAACGTCGCGAAAATCGATAAGCTCATGTCGCAGTACGCGGACTGCTGCTCCTTCACCGGTACCGTTCTGGTCTCGGAGCACGACAGAGTTATTTTTAAAAAAGGCTACGGCCTGGCCAATCGCGAGTGGAACATCCCCAATACGCCGGACGTTAAGTTTCGTCTCGGTTCCATCACCAAACAATTCACGTCCATGCTAATCATGCAACAAGTGGCCAAAGGCACCATTAAACTCGACGGCCACCTCTCCGACTATCTTCCCTACTACCGCCAGGACACCGGTTCAAAAGTCATCATCAGTCAACTACTCAGTCACACATCCGGTATCCCAAGCTACACCGACGATCCCAAGTTCTTCGCCGACGTTTCGCGCAACTATTACACCGTCGAAGACTTCGTCAAAAAATTCTGCAGCGGAGACCTGCAGTTCCAGCCCGGCACGAAGTTCCATTACGACAACTCCGGCTTCTTCCTACTCGGCGCCATTCTTGAGCATGTCACGGGAAAGACCTACGAAGCACTCCTGCAGGAAAACATCTTCGGTCCCCTCGGAATGAAGGATTCAGGCTACGACCACTATGCCGATATCCTTCCGAAGCGAGCCTACGGCTACCAGCAGGAGTTGACCGGAGTGGAGAACGCTCCCTATCTCGACATGGCACTTCCCTATGCCGCCGGTTCTCTCTATTCCACCGTCGAAGATCTATATAAGTGGGACCAGGCTCTTTACACTGACAAGCTCATTCCCAACGACCTCAAACAAAAACTGTTCACTCCAAATTTGGAAAACTACGGCTACGGTTGGGATATTCGCGCCATTTCGGCCGGCGAACCCGGCGCCGGACAAACCGTCATCTCCCACGGTGGTGGGATCAACGGATTCAACACACTCGAACTACGCTTCACCGGCGATCACGATCTCATCGTCATCTTCAACAACACGCCGGGTGCCCCTCTGGGCGAAATGGCCAAGGGCATTCGCGCCATCCTTTATAGTCAGGAACCCACCACGCCGAAACGCTCCATCGTCTTCGAACTCGGAAACACCGTGGTGAATCATGGCGCCGATGCTGCCGTCGCTCAATACCGCGAACTAAAGCGCGCACATCCAAACGAGTATGATTTCGACGAACGCGCCCTCAATCAACTCGGCTACATGCTTCTCCAAAAGGGCCGCAACGCCGACGCCATCGCCATTTTCAATCTGAATGTCGAGGAATTTCCCAAGTCCGGCAACGTCTATGACAGCTTGGCCGAAGCCTACGCCAAGGACGGCCAAAAACAAAAGGCCATCGCCAACTACCGCAAATCACTCGAGCTCGATCCCAAAAATCAGGGCGCAGCTGAAAAAATAAAAGAACTCGAACAAAAGTAATAGTGCGTGTGGGAAAAGGCACCGGGGTTGGAGCTTTAGCTCCAACATGTGCTTGGCATTGACTGGGCTCAACCCCGAGCTCCCGCACTACCCTTTTCCCATATACTTCGCCACTATCTCCGCGCAAGCCTCCACAAACATCCGTTCCGACTCGTTGAACGTATCCGTAAAATAACTCTCGATATCCAGTTCTCCCACCAGCTTCTTGTTCGCAAATATTGGCGCAACAATCTCGGATTTCACCAAAGCCGACCCCGCAAGATACCGCGGATCAGTCGACACGTCCTGCACCACGATCACCTGACCGCTACTCGCCGCCGCCCCGCACAGCCCGCTATTCAGCGGTATGCGCACATTGGGCGTGAAGCTGCCGGCAAATGGTCCCACAATCAGAAAATTCGCATTCGTCGGGTCGATCAGATAAAAACCCACCCAGTTGTAGCGCGTCATCTTCTCGTGAAGCCGCTTGGCCGTTCGCTCCATCAACGCCTCCGCCGTAGGAGCACTCAACGCAAACTTCTTAAGTTCGTCCAACAGCTCTTGGTGCACACTGGTCATGTTTTCGCTCGCTCCATCAAAATTCCACAACCATCATAAGCCACTCCAGGGCCCCGACGTGCGCCTTGTCACGCCTATCAAGAACGCTCTGCTACACTCAGAGCGCAACGGAATACGCACAAAGGAGCATTCTCCATGTCCAAACAAGAACAAGCCGGTCTCATCCTCAAACTCTATGAACTTCGTCGTGAAGACACCTTGCGCAAAGCGCGCGACTGGTATTTCCGCGAGTTCAATCCTCAATCCGTGGCGGACTTCAACCAAGCCATGTTCGGCGAACGTGGCGCCTATTTGCGCATGGTCGTGTCCTATTGGGGTATGGCGGCAGCGCTCGTCAACGATGGCGCTATCAGCCTGGAACTCTTCAATGAAGCCAACACCGAACACATTGGCGTCTTTGCCAAAGTCGAGCCGCTGCTCAGTGAAATTCGTTCTACCTACGGGCCACACTTTGCCGCCAACTTGGAAAAGTTGATTGATGCCACACCGAATGGCCGCACGCGCGTCGCAGCGACTCGCGAACAAATGAAAGCCATGCGCACTAGGATGGAACAAAAGGAAGCCAAAGCCGCCCAAAACTAGCCTTCCGCGCGATTTTTCCTGCCTTTGTGGTAGGGACGCCCTGTCGACGCGTCCGCCACCTCAACACCGCGCGAACAGCGGCCTAAAGCCGCGCGTACAAAGGGGAACCTTCGCCCTCTGGAATCCCTCTGTACCACCTCTTGCAAAAAGCCGTGGCACAGTCACTCCTGACTGTGCTCTTGGGTCTTCTCTTTTACCCCCTGAAGAAAGCCTTCCAACTCTCCAGCATCAGCCGCCCTTACACACTCTCTTCAAAGCCCTGCTCCGCTTCAGGCAACGTGTCCCCATCTCTCGAAACCCAAACATACAGCGTCGGCAACAAAAAAATACTCATCAACAAATCCGAAATCAGCCCGCCAACAATAACGATAGCGAACGGCCTCTGCGAATCCGATCCAATCGCGTGCGACAGCGCCGCCGGCAATAATCCAAACGTTGCCACCAGCATCGTCATCATAATTGGCCGCAGCCGCAGCACAGCTCCCTCGATAGCCGACTCTTCAATCGAATGCCCGCGCACACGCAGTTGATTGATGTACTCCAGCATAATCACCCCGGTCTGCACCGAAACGCCAAACAGCGCCAAAAAACCTACCCCCGACGACACGCTGAAGTGTGTTCCAGTCACCAGCAAAGCCAGCAACCCGCCCACCGGAGCCAGCGTCACGTTCGCCAAAATCAGCAACGCCCATTTAAATGACCGGAACATCGCATACAAAATCAGAAAAATCAGCAGGATCGTCAGCGGCACCACTACGAACAATCGTTCTTCTGCGCGCTTCTCGCTCTCGTACTCGCCTTCCCAATCAATGTGGTACCCCCGTGGCATTTGCACCTGCGCGCTCACCTTCTTGATGGATTCCTCCACCGCGCTGCCTAGGTCGCGTCCCCGCACGCTGTATTTAATCGCAATGTATCGCTGGTTTCCCTCGCGATACACCTCGGAAGCCCCATCCCGCACTTCGATCTTGCAAAGTTGCGCCAGCGAAACGCGTTCTCCCGATGGCGCCAGCAACCGAATGCCTTCGATCGCTTCCTTCGTACCGCGATATTGCGGCAGATAACGCATCACCAGGTCATAACGCTGTTCGCCCAGCAACACTTGGGTCAGCGCCGCCCCGCCCACCGCCGTCTGAATCGCATCCTGAACATCCGCGACATTGATCTGGTAACGCGCGGCACGCACGCGGTCCACTTCAATATTAATGTTCGGTTGACCCAGTACTCGAAATACTCCAAGGTCCTCGATTCCCTTCACCTGGCGCATCACGTTCACGATCTGATCCGCCTTCTCCTCCAACACCTTTAAGTCATCGCCATAAACCTTTGTTGCCAGCTGCCCCTTTACTCCACTGACCGCTTCCTCCATGTTGTCCGCAATCGGCTGCGAAAAATTCCACAAAACGCCGGGCGTCTTGTCCAACTCATGCTGCATCGCGGCAATCAGTTCCTCTTTGTCTTGGTGAAACACAGGCCGCCACTCTTCCTTCGGCTTTAGATCGACGAAGTACTCGGTATTGAAAAATCCCGTCGTATCGGTCCCGTCATCCGGCCGTCCCACCTGGCTGGTGCATCGCGTAACCTCCGGGAACGAACACAGCAGAGCGCGCGTTTGATCTGCCACTCGCGTTCCTTCCGTCGGCCCCGTGCTGGGAGCGAGCGTCCCGCGCACCCAAAGCGCTCCCTCGTCCAGGTGCGGAAGAAACTCCGAACCCACCACCCCGCTCACCATTAAAAAAGTCGCAAACAGGAAGCCACCCACCGCCACGCCCACAGTCACGATGCGGTGCTCGATGGCCCACTTCACCGCCTCCCGGTATAGCCGCTTGAGCAGCTCCATCACTGGGTTGTGCCACTCCCGCGCACCCTTGGCGAAAAAGAAACTCGAAAGCACTGGCGCCACCAGCACCGAAAACAACAACGCCCCGAGCAAAGCAAAAGCCACCGTCCATGCCATCGGTTTGAACAAACGTCCTTCCACGCGCTGCAGGGTGAAAATCGGCAAATATGCCGTGATGATGATGGCAATCGCGTAGAACACTGGCCGTTGCACTTCATGCGCGGCTTCACGCACTCGCTCCATCGGCGTTTTGTAAGCATTTTCAAGATGACCCAGATGCCGGATGATGTTTTCCACCATCACTACCGCGCCGTCCACCACCATCCCAAAATCCAGCGCCCCCAGCGAAAGCAGGTTGGCGGGAATCCCCCTCAACTTCAGGCAGGTAGCCGCGAACAAAAGCGAAAACGGAATCGTCAGCGCAACAATTACCGCCCCGCGCACATTCCCCAGAAACAGAAAAAGAATAACGATCACCAGAACAATGCCTTCGGTTAGGTTCCGCAACACCGTATGCGTCGTGTAGTGAAGCAAATCGCTGCGATCCAGGAACGGAACCACCTTCACCCCCGGCGGCAAAAGGAAGTTGTTCAGTTGCTCCACTTTTTCATGAATCCCTTTCAGCGCTGTCTCCGCGTCCGCCCCCTTTCGCAGCAGCACAATTCCAGAGCACACATCGTCGTTGTCTATCACCACTCCGTCTTCCCGGTGAATCGCGCGCCCAAATTGCCCCAGCCGGATCTTCGGCCCCTGCGACACCTCTCCAATATCCTTCACCCGCAACGGTGTTCCGTTCTTGCTTACAAGAACCGTGTTCTCGATGTCGCGGACCGTTCTCACCAAACCCACTTCCCGGATATTCAGCTGCTGCAACCCCGCCTCAATAAAACTCCCGCCTGCGTTCGTATTGTTATTGGTAAGTTGCTGCTCCACCTGCGCCAGGCTCATCCCGTAAGCGATCAGCTTGTTGGGATCGACACGAACCTGATATTCGCGCGTGGGCCCGCCAAAACTGGCCACATCCACCACGTTCGGTACTGCCTTGAAATTCTTCTCAATCACCCAGTCTTCAATCGATTTCAGATCCATCACGTCGTAATTCGGATTCGTGCTCTTCAACGTGAAAAAGTAAATCTGCCCCACCGGACTCCAGTCCGTCCCCATCTGCGGCGTCACTCCGGTCGGCAGCGTAACTTGGGAAAGCCGCTCCAGCACCCGTTCCCGGTTCCAGGCATTCTCCTCCTCATCATCGAAAATTAGCTTCAGGTCCGACAGCCCGAACAGCGAGAACGACCGCAGATGCGTCACATGCGGAATGCCATTCATCACAATTTCCAGCGGGATGGTCACCTGCTGCTCGATCTGTTCCGCGGCTATCCCCGGCCACTGCGTGATAATCTCCACGTAGTTGTCCGCAACGTCCGGATACGCCTCCACCGGGAGCTGGTGAAACGAAACCCCTCCCCACAGAAGCAAAACCAGCACAACCGCCAACACCAGAAACCGGTTGTTCAATGCAAAATCGACAAATTCTCGAATCATCGTATCTTCCTCAAATTGGTTTGCAGACCCGACCAATTGCACCCAGGGCGCGTTGCAACAGCCGCCATCACCACGGAAAAAACACCCAACCCCGTGGCGAAGCTCGCGCCAGTTCACTTTGGAAGTTGTGAATAGATAGAACGCGGCGAGTTAGCCGCGGATTCAAGCATCAGTAGTTTTGGGATTTACAGCGAGGGTACTTCGGAAGGAGGGGCCCGCCCCAGATTCGAAACGAAAACGGGAGAAAAAGGAAATCCAACGCTCGACGCTGCAATCGCATCGATCCGCGACCTCGGATACGGCAGCCGCAACCCCGCCGAAAGCTGCCCCGCGCGCGGCTGCAGCGGAATTCCCACCACACTCAGCACCGGTTCCGCCGGTACCCGCCAGTTCGTCTCCGGTTCGTGGAACGCGCCGGGATACGCGCGCGGATCGACCCGGGAAAACACTCCGTGGCCGTCATTCAAAAGAATCGCTACCGGCTCCTTCAGCCAGGCCGTGGTCAGCACCAGATCGAGGGCGTGATCGCCGTTGACGTCCCGCGCCACGATCTGCAAGCCCCCTGTGGGCGCGACCACCAGAATCGTCTGCCGCTGCGCCGCCGTTAGCTGTAGTTGTATCCAGTAATCCGTCTGCGAAACGTCGCTTTGTCCGGTTTGAATATTAGCTAGGTCAGGGCGAAGGTCTCCGTCGAGGTCCCCGATTGCAAATGGCACTCCTGGTCCCACAGAAGAAAGTGCAGTTGTCTTGTAGTCGACACCTGTCTTGGAATCGACGCCACTCTTCGAGTCGGCGCCACTTGCGCCGCCGCTCACCAGCGCCGCAAGAAAAAACAGGAATATCCATCTCGATATATTCCGTTGCGACATCAATCTCGAATGTCCGCGCCTGGCTACCTCAAAAATACGGAGACAGCAATTCAAAATCGTCCTCTCGGTGAACGAGCCTCGGTCGAGTAACAACGATACCACTCCTCCCTTCCCAAAAACACGTCACCCCACTCATTTTTCCGATAACCCGCAAAACAAAACCACCTGAACGCTGCCAATCACTGTTTTCGACAGCCGTCGCAACTTCAGAATTGCCGGAGCCCAGCGCCTGTGTTACGTTTTCACCGTTTTGGACGTAACGAGGTGAATCGTGCGTAAGAAGGTGCTCCACCCTGGCCATACTCATTCCGACCCCGGCGCCGCCTCTCGACGTGCGTTTCTGTCGTCACTCATCTCAGCGTTCGTGTTTCTGCCATTGGCCTACCGACAGGAGAATTCCTCCGCCGACATGGCGGAAAAATTCCGCAAGTGGTCTGAAGAAGCCGAACGGGAGGGCCTTGCCGCGCCTTTTCGCGGAATCACCACGAATTCTAACGTGCTGCCGGGGCTGTTCCAGATCAGCCCGAGCGGAGTCTCCACGGAACCTGTGCGAAATGCCGCCCAAAAGTTCATCGCTTCGCTGGATAACGTACAACTCGCGAAGACCATGTTCCCAGTCGATGATGTCCAATGGCGGAAATGGATGAATCAGCATTTTTATGTGCGGCAAGGCATCAGCATGCAGGAAATGACCGGATCGCAGCGCGAACTCGCCTTCGCATTGATGCGCACATCGTTAAGTACTCGCGGGTTCGAGCTGACCCGAAATGTGATGCGTTTGAACGAGACCCTCGCGGAGCTTGCTGCGGACCCTGTTTTTCTCGGCGAATGGCTGTATTTCATCACCATCATGGGCGCCCCATCAGCCACGGAACCATGGGGCTGGCAGTTCAGCGGGCATCACTCCATCCTCAATTTCTTCGTATTGGGCGACCAGGTCGTGATCACACCGATGTTCTTCGGTTCCGAGCCGGTCCGCGCTACATCCGGAAAATACAAGGGCGTGTCGATCCTTCAGCAGGAACAGAAAGATGGACTTCAGATGGTGCGAGCGTTGAGCGAACCGCAGCGTCGGAAGGCGATACTAAACTTTTCCAAGACCGGGAATAACAACCTCACCGAGGCCTTCAAGGACAATGTTGTGCTCGACTATGCCGGCGTCCAAACCAGGGATTTGGAGAGTCCGGCGCGCAAACAACTGCGGGACCTCGTGGGATTGTATGTGAGTAACATGGACGATGGCCACGCGCGTGTGAAGATGAGTGAAGTGGAGAAGCACATCGAAAACACTTGGTTCGCATGGGTCGGCGACACCCAGGATGACAGCGTCTTCTACTATCGCATTCAGAGCCCGGTAATTCTGATTGAGTTCGACCACCAGAGGCCCGCGAACCTGGCAAAGTTTGCCAAAGATCCCAACCTGCCGACCCAGCAACATATTCATTGCGTAGTGCGCACTCCGAACGGGAACGATTACGGGAAGGATCTGCTGCGTCAGCACTATATGGCCCATCCACACGAAAGCTGAGTGTCACATCCCCAAAATCCACTGTGCCGTTGTGAACAGCTTTCCTGTTCTCATCTGTAGTCTAATCTCACCAGGCTCAGACCCCGACAACCCAGGTGATGGCACGCGCCCCGCCAAGCCACACACAAGGCTTGTCCCACAGGAAAGGTAGTACCCGATGTGCCTCAGGGCACTCCTGCTCTCGCTCTCTTTCGCGCCACTTCTACTTCTGCCCAATGCCCTTTCCGCTCAGCAATCGCACTCCGGGCCTGTCGACCTGGTGCTGAAAAGTGGCACCCCCGTAAAACTCCAATTCACGAAAACGATCTCGTCCCAGCACGCAAACCAGAGTGATCGTCTCGACTTTGTCGTCACAAAAGACGTGGACGTCGCAGGCTTCACGGTCATCCGCGCAGGCACTCTCGCAACTGGCTCGGTCGTCGCAGTGAAACGCAAGCGTCCGGCGGGCATGGGCGGTGACCTAATCATCAGCGTCGATTCCGTGGAACTTACCACTGGCGAGAACATCAGCTTGCTCGCTCGCAAAGAATTCAAAGGACATTCGCACACCATCCGCATGGGCGTAGTCATGGCCGTCTCCGCCGCAATTTACTTGCCTAGCGCGCCTGTATTTCTGCTGTTGCGTGGCCGCGACAGCACTGTCTTGAAGGGCACCGAACTGACCGCGTACACCAAGACCGATTCCCTGCTGGACGTGCGAAACTTGCCCATTCCACCGGAAAGCCCATCCGAACTAAACGCCATGATGGAATTCCTGCCGCCGCGATCTCTGAATGGCGAAGGCCGTGAAGGCGACATGCTGAATCTGATGTTTGTATCCAGCGAAGACGATCTGCAAAACGCATTTGCGCGCGGCGGTTGGCTAAAAGTCGAACAATCCAAACCGCAAATCGTTTGGCATCTCTTGTTGCAGCGCACCCACTATGCAAAATTGCCGATGGCCAGACTCTACGTCTTCGGCCGCGCACCGGACTTTTCCTACGCCTTGCCCGATCCTCAATCCATCGTGGCCCGCCGCCATCACCTCAGAATCTGGAAGACCGACCGCTACTTGAATGGCGTTCCCGTGTGGGTCGGCGCGGCAACCCACGACGTCGCCATTGAATTTGTGAAACGCAAGTTCCGGCTCTTTCACACCATCGACCCGAACGTGGATGCCGAGCGCGACTTCATCGCCGCGAACCTCGCCGAAACCCACCACCTCACCCGCGAAGAATACCTGCGCTGCTCCGACCCGGTATACGAAGCGCGCACCGCCACCGGCCAGGCCTACTACTCCGACAGCCGCATGCTCCTCCTCGAATTAAACGGCGCAATTCCCCCAACCATCGTAGCCACCCAAGTAGCCGGCAAGTAACACCTCAGCAACTCTGCTTGTGGCACAGCCACTCCTGGCTGTGCTCTTGGGTTGTGATTGGCGATCAAGGATAAAATGTAAAGCACCGTCGTCAGGGATTCTGCAAGGCGGGATAAACGGGGAAAACAAAAACAAGGAAGGCGCTCGGTATTCTCACAAGCGCCTCCCCCCACTGCGTCAGAGTAAACCGTACCTCACTGGATCACCTCCTTCTCGGCGAAAACGCCGATGTCGACAAGAATGTCGAGTGCCCCGAGTATATCGCGACACCGCAAAAATGCCAGAACAAGCCTCACTGGAAAAAGCGTATTTATTCCGTCGAGCAGCATCAGAACCCTACGTTCCCGCCGCTGTCTGAGTTGGTGCGCAGTTAATTTGCATCACCTGACGCGAGTTCCTTTTCCGACTTGGCGATGCCGTAAGTCAGCCAGCCGTTCTCGACTACGTTTTCACAGTCCTTCTGCAGAGATTCCAACGCTTTAATCCGAGCTTTCAGGGCGCCGGGGTTCTTCGAGTCGGAGGAGAGAATAACGTCGGTAAGGTGCAGCGCCTCGACCGCCTTGCCGTCTGCGATCTTTTCGAGAGCGAGCCGTATGAGAGGCTCCGGCCCTCCGGCAAGTTTGACCAAATCGGGGTAGACAGACGAGGGCGGCAATCCGTACATCGAAGAGGGATTGGCGTCGAACCAGCCGGCATATCCATCGTAGATTCCACGAACGGACCAGCTGACCTTTCCGAAGACTTCGCTCAGGTCGTACTGCTTGGGTAGCTTGATCTCCTGCATCAAGGTGAAAACATCTTTGCCGTCGTCCATTCCTTTCACCACTTCATCGTGCACATACTGGATAGCGTCCCGATAACGACCCAGGCGCCGAGTGATTTCCGCGTTGCCGACGATCGCGTCCCCGTGACCGTTCAGCACGATTTCCGGTTTGAGAGCCAGGACCGTGTCAATCGATTTGATCCAGTCCAATGCCCAGCGCGGCTTGGTGCCTCGGATTGCATACATGTTGGGGAATGACATGGGTTCCGGCATTCCCGCACCGGCGTAATTGTCGCCGATGAAGGCAACCTTATAAGCAGGGATCCACACGGTAAGGTGGTCAGGTGTTTCGCCCGGCGTGCTGATTAATTCGAATTTCACTCCCCCCAACGTGAATTCATACTTTTCGTCGAACAGGATCGTGGCATCGACTTTTGCGGCGAAGTTGCCGGGCCATGCACCGACTTGTTCTGGGATACGATTGAAGGCGGCGGCGTTGCGCGGAGCAAAGAAACCCTCTAGCCTTTTGACATAGTTAACGAACTCGACGTAGTTCCGTTGAGCAATGATCTGCGTTCCAGGCTCCTTCCAGAGATTGATGCCGCCGATGTGGTCGGCGTGGCCGTGTGTGAGAATGATGTACTTCACCGGCCCGTGGACCTGCGCTGCCAACACTTTCCTGGCCTCCGGCGCAAATTTCGCCGGCGCAGTATCGATGACAACGTTTCCCTCCGCGGTCGTTACCACATAAACGTTGGACACCGTTTCCGCCATATAAATGGAGTCCGTGATTTTGACTAGTCGGGTCTGGTCCTGAGCGTCGGCAAGCGCTGTAGCGATACAACTCAAAAGGCAGGCGATTATGGCGCGGAGCATTCGATTCTCCTTGCGATGCTAATGCCATTCCGGCGCGGCGAAACACTTGCGGCAAGCTTTCCGGCCAACTGGGCACAGAAACGGAATTCCTGACTCCTGCTCCGTCGGGTATGTCGTTGGCATCTCACCCGACCGGGATGATCACGAAGCAAACAGTCCTTGGTGTCGGCTCAACCACACACTCAAGTTGCTGTTTTGGTGGAATTCACACTTCTATGACGTTCGGGGCGCAGGAAGGTGAGCGGTGCAGAGTGAATACGAGGGATTAGTGTCCGTTGCTTCTACCTGGATTAGTCAAACGAACACATCAACCGGCGGATCTTTCCCCTGCTAGATGCACTCGCTAGGATAAGCCTGATTGGCCTCTTAGTACGCGTGGATCAGCTCAACACTCACTCCACCGATTCTGTCCGTGTCCATATAGTGATACTGCCCGGAATGAGGCTTCCCGATATCGCCCCATGCTCCGGCCTGCCACACAGGAAAGCCCTCTTTTTCATATGCTGCAGTAGCCTTGGATAGATCCTCTACAGGCATCCCAATGTGCTGGATCCCTTCGCCATGGCGTTTCAGGAAATCTTCATAAATATTGACTGGAGTGGATGGTGGCTGAATCCACTCATAATTGATGGCGCCGCCGAGCCCTTGAAAGCCCACTTCAAACGCCAGCGAAAGCGGCTGGCCGCGATAGCGCGAATCATCGCGTGGCGTAGCATGGACTAGCTCAAAACTAGGGAAGCCCAGCTTCTGCCAGAAGTCCCTGACCGCGGCCGCATCGCGAACAACAGGTGCGATGTGCGAAACGCCTTTCTGCTCCAGAGGCCTGGGCGCTCCGCCGGGACAATAGACCAGGCCAAGCACGTATTTACCCTGTGGCTCCGTATCGAAGTAAATGTAGCTCATCGGCGTGTGGTCGATCTCAAACGTAACCTGCTGCAGCACATTTACTCCCACGCTGGCCATCCGCTGAATCTCTTTGTCCATCGCCTCTTTGGTGGGAACTTCATGCACAACGGAAAAAATGCCGTCCTTATGCTTTTCCAGAAAATCATTGTAGGAGTTCGACTGGCCTCCGGTTGGCTGAAGGAAATTGACCGTCAGGTTGCCGAGGCGCCCACTAACCTGCAAGGTATCAATGGTCGCTGGCTTGCCATGATCAATCCCCACGGCCTTGATGTTTGGGTACTTGTGGATATCCGTCATTCCCAGGGCAATCCACCCGGGCAAAATCGCATCGATGTTCTGCGAGAGCCACGTGACGCGGTTGATGCTCTGATAGTATTCCGGCAACTGGGCGTGACACATTAGCGGCAGAAAGGTTCCCGGCAGAAAGCACATTACGGTAAGACAGTGCAGAAGCTTCATCTGCCTCTCCATTCCTCAGAAATCCGCACCCAGGCCGTCACCCTCGCGGCTTCCGTTCCGACTCTGGTCTCGGAGCTTTCCATGGATAACTTCCGTGTAGCCGACAATCCCGCAGTCGGTCCGTTAACGACCGGAACCTCGTTTAGCCGGAGCAAGCTAACAATCCGGAGGCATTACTTCCGGCTTGCTCGTTATCCGCCCTTGCTCGTTATCCTTCAACAGACTTTCGTTCAGACTCGCTTGTGCAGCATTGCCCGAGCCCGTTTCCGTCTGTGTGTCAACCAGCTGCGCCTCGTGGGATGAAGCCCGGAACGCCGGTTTTCACCACTTGATTCAGCCGCTGTCTGGTCTGAATCCGGTTGATTTCGTCAAGCGCGTCTTCCGGAAGGGCAGAGATGTCGAAATTCTCTCGCGCGCGGGCTGCACTCCTGGGCGTGGTAAGCAAAGCCGTGCCGCGCTGTACCGCCCAAGCCAGCAGCACCTGCGCCGCCGTCTTTCCAACTCGCGCGGCAATCGCCGAAATGACTGGATCTTCCAGCAGACCCGGCTTCATTCCGTGACCTAACGGAGCAAAAGCCAAAAACACAATGCCCTTCTCTTTGCAGTATTCCAATAGCTCCTTTTCCGGCAGATACGGATGTGACTCTACTTGCACCACCGCGGGCTTGATTCTCGCCGATTCATAGATAGGCTTCAGTTCGTTCAAACTGATGTCCGAAAGTCCGATGGCCCGGCACTTGCCATGATCCACCAGACTTTCCATCGCATTCCAGGTGTCAAACAAAGTCACGCCGTGGTCGTAAAGGACATTGCCGTTTTCATCCCGCGGATCCTGATTGTCCCCGGGTTGAAATGCAAACGGCGTGTGAATGAGATAAAGATCAAGATACTTAAGCCCAAGTCTGTCCAGACTGGCCTCGAAAGCCGGTTCGACGCGCTCGGGTCGGTGATTGGAGTTCCACAGCTTTGTGGTAACAAAGATGTCTTCACGCGCAATCCCGTCAGCTGCAAGCCCCGCCTGCAGCGCCTTGCCTACCTCGCGCTCGTTCCCGTATCGTTCCGCGCAATCGAAGTGTCGAAATCCGGCTTCCAGTGCGTCTCTGGTCGCCGTTATAGTCAGTGCTGCGTCGGGAATCAACGTGCCAAAACCAAGTGCGGGCATTTGGCCGGCACCCTGGCTCAGTGGAATCCTCGTCATCCGCAGATCGGAAGGTTCCATCATGGTTACACCTCCAACCTATTTCGCGTCCGGCGTCACTGCCCCATTCAAAAATTAGTCCAGGATGCCGCTGGGAGCCAACTCCTGCTTAGCAGAACGCGGAATGCAGGCCCCAAAATCGTTGCATAAGTCCCGATGAACGGGCAAGCGGAACGGCTTTAGCCGCTGGGGAATTGCTTATCCGTTTGCATTTTCCTTAGGAGGCAGGCTTCAGCCCCGGCGTAATCGCGGGCCCTCAACGGGCGTTCGCCCCTGAAGAAAGCTTCGCACGGACTCGTCACCTGTTTAGGAGACGCCGTCTAGTATGATCAACCGGCACACAAAGGAGCCCGCGAATGAATCCCTCTCAAGTTCTGCTTCTGGCCTTCTTTATTGGCGTCGTCGCAGGCCTGCGTTCTCTGACCGCGCCTGCCGTCGTGGCTTGGGCCGCTCACCGAAACTGGCTCAACCTGCACCACACTTCCCTCTCTTTTATGGGTTCGACTGCCGCCGTCGCTATCTTCACTCTTCTGGCCGTCGCCGAACTGGTAGCCGATAAACTCCCTTCAACCCCCAGCCGCCTGAAACCTCCAGGTCTAATCGCGCGCATCGTTCTCGGTGGACTTTCCGGCGCCAGCGTTGCGCTAGCGGGGGCGCAATCCATCGCACTCGGCGCCGTCTTGGGCCTGGCTGGCGGCATTGCTGGCGCGTTTGCGGGTCATGAAGTTCGCGCACGTCTCGTGAAGTCTCTCAAGGTTCCGGACCTGGTCATCGCACTCTTGGAAGACGCGGTCGCAATCGCCGGGGGCTTTTTTATCGTGTCGCGGTTCTAACCACACGAATCAGGATTTGGCACCCCGGAACGCGCTCAACATTTAACCCTGCCTCACATGGACCTGAGCGGTAGACACATGTCGTCCGATGATGGTGAGATACTCCTTAAGAAACGCGAGAAGCGACGACCATGAGAGCAAGAAAAGCGCGAAGCATTAGTAAGCAATCAAAAGACTTGTCACTAGAACAACGTAAGGAACTCCTCAGCGTGTTGAAGGCCCGGTTTGAGAAAAACATGAACCGCCATGAAGGCCTTGAATGGCCAAAACTGCAAGTGAAGTTGGAAGCGAATGGCGAAAAACTGTGGTCGCTCCATGAAATGGAAAGAACCGGCGGTGCGCCGGACCTTGTTGGCCATGATGAAACGACGGACGAATACATTTTTTATGATTGCTCAGCGCAAAGTCCGTATGGCCGGAGAAGTGTTTGCTACGACCGTGAAGCGCTGGAGTCAAGGAAAGAACACAAACCAAAAGACAACGCTATCGATATGGCAACTGCCATGGGCGTTGAGCTTTTAACGGAAGAACAATATCGAGAGTTGCAGAAGCTTGGAGATTTCGATACCAAATCCTCCAGCTGGGTGAAAACGCCTTCTGATATCAGAAACCTCGGCGGCGCTCTCTTTTGTGATCGTCGCTACGACACTGTTTTTGTGTATCACAACGGTGCGGAATCCTACTATGCCGCTAGAGCCTTCCGTGGCTCGCTAAGGGTCTAAATTTCGCATGGCGGCGAAATTTACAATCGGCGGCGCGGATAACTCCTGATAAGTCCGCCCTCCCGGCCTAACTAGTGAACGTAACTCGGCGGCGAATCTCCGCCATCGCGTTCAACCACCAACCGCTCAATCAGTTGCTCCTTCGGAATCTTCGGTGAAGTTATTTGTTGCTGGTCATCAACCGCGAACAGCAAGTAGTCGCTGAACGTGCGCCGTTCGTGAGTTCGTTTTCCCTTCCGCTCACTCACAAACTCGGCCGCCAGCGGAAGCCAAACGTCAACACCGCGGCTCTGAAAGTGCACTGGCCCGAATTCTGCAGAAGCATGGTCAAGCGTCAGCTGAATCTCCGGAATGGCCTTGGCGAGATCGGTCTCCAACTTCACGATCTGGTAGTTGTCCGCCAGGAACAATGCGTAGCCTTCCAGATCGAGTTCGTAAGTGCGGCCGGCGAGGCCAACCCGATAAGAGCGGATTCTACTCGCCTTGTCTCCGCGTTGATGAAAGCGAATTTGCCACACAGGCTTGCCGTTGAACTGCGTCAAACCCTCACACTCCATCGAAAAGTCCCCCGCATAATAAGGATGGAAAATCAGCGGCAGCGCTGGCAATCCTGAGTTGACGACAATCACTCGACTTTTTCCGGTCGAAGCCCTGCCGTGCTGATATTCATTCACCGCCAGAAGTCTCGACCCCACCTGCTCGATCGAAACAAGATAGTCGTACGTTAAGTGTTCAGAGAAAGCTACCTGCCCCGACCCGTTCAACGAATCGTAAACCAGCAGTTCGGTGGCCGTAAATTTCTGCACGTCTTCGACAAATTCCTGAATGCGATGCTCGATCTGTGGTAGCAGCGTGTCTAGACGGCACGAAGATTCACCGCCGTCGATCCTCGCCGCTCGTGCCAGTTTCTCCGAAACCGCCGCGCCTTCGTGGGACGTTTCGCTCACGTCCGTTTCTTCGCTCTTACGATCTTCGCGCGCAGAATCTGCAACAGCGGAGTTGCCGGATTCCTGTCGCGGCTCCGCCCCCGGATTGCCGGCAGCGACGCCCTGCTTTTCAAGTTGCGACAATAGCTGCTGCAGCGCGCTAGTGTCGTCGGAATTCGCTGCAAACTTCAGATACTCCCGCAATTGGATAATTTCGTTGGCGCGGTCCCTTTTCGCTTCGTAGATTTGCGCCAGCAGGAAGTGCGCTCGCGGTTCACGATTGTCCTTATCGATCTGCACCGCCCGCAACGCGCCTTTTTCCGCGTCATCCAGCTTGTTCATCCGCAGGTTGGCGGCGGCATTATATTCATATGCCAGCGCGATCGAATTCGGATCAACTGCCAGCGCCCGATTGCTTAACTGCAGTACCTCGCCCCATTCCTTGTCCCGCGAAGCCATGTCTGCCAGGCATAAATAGGCGGGCACGTACTCCGGTACGGCCGTCGAACCTTGCGAACATGCGTTCCGCGCTTCCTCGCTGTGGTTTTGCGCCGCCAGTATTTGGCCCAGCGTCACCCAGGCAGCGCCGTAGTTGGAATATTCCTTAACCGCCTTGTGCAGATGTTTCTCCGCACTCTCGGTTTTCTTTTGCTCTAGCGCGTCACATGCCTTCAAGTACTCGTTTTTCGCTTTGGACGGAACCGCCAGGGCCGCGGCCGCCACCACCGGTCCGCGCACATTCGTCAGCGGAGGAAGCAAACAGGTATCTTCCCTTTTTGTCGTTTTCTGCACTGGCTGGCCAGTGTTCCCCAGATCGCGCAGCATCACTCGTTCGTAGATTTCGCCGATGGGCTTGGGAATGTAGGCCACGTCGGTCGTCGCCGCGCCGGTAGGCTGCTGCGCGACCGCCGCCGGAATAAACATAAAGCAAGCCACAAACGCACCGGCGCAGGCCATACGCAAACCGCTCCTCAGAGACAAAAACCGCAGCCAGAAGCGTTCCACATTTTCTCCAAAGGTAGGAAACTTGACTTGGGCCGGGATCCGCACCGCAGACCTCCGAGACACCTATAATCTTGCCGTATACTAACGTCGTTCACGCTACTCTCCAAGCCTTTCCACTGCTGCTTTCCCGTAACTGCCACGCCGCCGGTTCCCCCACGGGCATCTTGTCTCCACTAACTCTGCGGCCCTCTCGTCACGCTGCGGTGAACTGTTCTCTTTCTTCCTCGAGACTGCTGATCATGGCGCTCGCCTTGCCCAGGGTACCGGTACTCCAGTACCCGCAAAATTGAACTTAGCCTCCAATCGCCTATTCCGGTATCATCTGCGAACATTCTTCCTTCACGACCAGCGAGACGGATGCGAGAGGTCATTGAAATTGAACGATAATACGACCCTTTTGGGGCGGCGGCCTGCCGGACAGCGCCATGCCTCGAGCGACGGACAAAAGCCCAAACCCGTCGTTTCGGTCGTAATGGTGATCTGCAATGTGGAGCGCTTCCTCCGCGAAGCCATCGAGAGCATTCTCGGACAAACCTACCGGGACTTTGAGTTCATCATCCTTGACTTCGGGTCCAACGATAACTCCAAAGCTATCGCCGCAGGCTACGCCGCCACTGACGACCGGATCACGTTCCACCAGATACCGCACTGCGACGTAGCACGAGCTCGCAATACCGGCTGTTCCCTCGCGCAGGGGCGTTATATCGCTGTCATGGACGCCGATGACGTGTCTCTGCCTAACCGTCTATCGCTGGAAGTCGATTTCATGGAGAAGCATCCAGAGATCGGCCTCCTGGGCGGCGCGGCCGAGTGGATCGACGCGCGGGGCAGGTCGTTATGGTCATTTAATGTTCCGCTGGAAGATCAAGAGATCAAAACTGCGCTCCGCACCCACTATCCCTTCAGCCACACCTCACTCCTGGTTCGCACCGAGGCTTTCGCTCACGTAGGCGGATATCGCTCCGCGTTTACATCTGCTGAAGATTACGACTTGGCGCTGAGAATTTCAGACCGGTTTCAATGCGCCAACCTTCCGCAAATCGTCGTGAAGTATCGTATTCATCCGAACCAGTTATCGTTGACGAAGCGAAAGCAGCAGACTCTCTGCAAACTGGCGGCACAAGCTTCCGCATCATCCCGAAGAAGTACCCGCAAGGATCCCCTGAACGCCGCCGGTGAAATCACGCCGGCCCTGCTAGCCGCAAACGGAGTCTCCGAAGCTAAACAGAAGGCGGAAATATCCGCGGAGTATCAATGCTGGATCGGTGTCATGTCAAAGGCGGGTGAATACCGCGCCGCCCTCAAGTCCAGTGCGCAGGCGTGCTGGACTGATCGGAATCGTGATGCTCGATGGCAGATCGCCGATTTTCACTTTTCGGCGGCAACCTTCAATTGGGAGAAGAAGCGGCTCTTTCGTGCCTTCCTCGCTGCGTCGAATGCGATGATTTTTTGTCCGGGCATTGCAAGGCTGTTTATCCAGGCTGCAAGGCGGCGGCTCTCATTCCAACCGCTGGGTAAAATCGAACCTGCGGTAAAGAAAAGTTCGTGACCGAAGGTCTAGAAGATTTGTCATTCTGATACCGCTCAAGCTCAACCTCAGTAAGGGAGAACATGTTGCTGAACAGCAGGATCCTGGAGACGACCAGGCCTTCAGCTGAAGGCTACAACCGGGGAGCATACTAAAATGAACGACAAGCCATTGGCTACCATCGCTTTTGTATTTCGCGAGCGCTTAAGCCCCACAATTTTCAGTCTGCAACATCTTCTCGACACCACCCCCGCCCCCTATGAACTGATTTGTGTCGATGCCGGTGCGCCTGAATCAATTTCTGCTTCCCTTCGACAGCTTGCGGCAAAGCACGGCTTTACCTTGATTCGAAGTGAAGATTACTTATCCCCGAATCAATCCCGAAACCTCGCGTTACAGCATGTGCGCACACGCTATGTCGTGTTTGTAGATAATGACGTTGCGGTTGGTCAAGACTGGCTGAATCCGCTGGTGCGCTGTGCCGAGGAAACCGGCGCCTGGCTTGTAGCTCCTCTTTATATGGAATCGCTTAAAGGGGAAACAAAGGTTCATATGTTTGGAGGGTCCATCCGGGTACGCGATGAACAGGGACGACCCGCTTATCTCGAAAAACATGAGATGCAGAAAGTGTTTCTGGACGACAAAGGCCAGTTAGTTCGTCAAACGACGGACCTGATAGAGTTTCATACCCTTCTGATGAATATGGATGCATACCGGACCCTGGGTCCACTCGACGAAAAGCTCTTGAGCGTCGCTGAGCACTCCGATTTGTGCTTGGCCGTTAGAAACGCTGGCAAACACATCTACCTGGAGCCTTCTTCCGTTATCACTTATCTGATTCCCGATCGCCTGGACGCCATCGACAGAGAGTACTTCGCATTGCGGTGGAGCGAAAGCTGGACTCAGGCCTCCTTGCGGCGCCTGGCGGAGAAATACGCGATTCCACCGGAAGAACGAGGATTAACGGAATATGGTATTTGGGTTAGATTTTATCGACAGCGCGCAATGGTTAGCTATCCGCGCATCCGTGGCTGGCTTGGCACTAAATGGCATCAGAGATTTCGAAAACATGTTGGTCAGCCATTGGAGAAGTGGCGAAACTCGCGTCAATTCAGCCTGTCCGAATACGTCATAAACCGCAAAATCGAGGCTAAAGTCGTTTCCGTCTAGAGATGAACTCCATGCCCTCCTACGCCCAAACTCATTTGCAGCTTTACCGGCAGCTACAAGAGGGTTCCTATGGTCCGGAGGATTTGGTTCTAGTCGATCGCGCATATCAAATCGCTATGCGTCTTTTTGCCGGACATTATCGCCCGAATAACAAACCGTTTCTTGTGCACCTGATTGGTGTCGCCAGCATCCTGGGGGACGTGAACCAACCTGCGGTTGTGATCGCGGCTGGTTTGCTGCATTCCGCCTACCCTCTTGGACTTGGGAGAAGAGGAGACCAGATCAATCGCATGCACAGAAAGCAGATTGCTGAGTCCCTTGGGCAAAAGGTTGAACAGCTGATCTATGACTACTCAAATCGTCGTTGGTCAGTATCTGACTTCCGCGATGTTGAAGGTGACATTCACTCCTTAACAAGCGACTGCAGGCAGCTTTACCTCATCAAATTGGCCGATATTCATGAAGAGTTTCTGGACGCCGGCCATTTATATCAACCTCGGAAAAAACTATTGTTCGACGAGGAAACAAATGAATCCTGGCTGCAAGACGTTGCCAGGCTTATCGAAAGACTTGGCTACGAATCGTGGGGCCGGGAGTTTCAGTTGGCTGTCGCTTCAAATAAAGGGAATCCTCCTGACGCCATCCGCGGCAAGGCGAACAGCTCCTATTTTGTCGCGCCGGGATTGCTGTCCGATAGCCATTTGAAGAACAGGCTGATCCGATGGCTGGCCCGGCACTAGCTTGCAAACCACGAAACCACGCATCTTAATTTCTCAAGAAGCGTTCCCTTGCTCCCACTCGGCACCAGGACATAGGCCAAATATCGCGACCCGCGCAGCCTCAAACTACTTCCCCAAAATCGCTCTCTGCGCCTCAACCAATTCCGGTCTTCCAGCCTTGTCGGCACGCCTACAAACCGTCAGTAGTTCAAGAAAGTATTTTTGACTCGCATCGCGATCCCCGCTGAGGTGTGCCGCCTTCGCCGCTCCATACAGCGCCCGAAACCGCCCGGGTTCCTTCTTCAGTGTCGCCGCGAATTGCTCCAATGCCGCGGCAGGCTCATTCATCTCCAGCATCATCTCGCCCAGCAATTCACGTGCTGGGGCCAAAGTTCCAGGCGTCACCGCGCTTTTCTCCGTGCCATCTTCCAATTCCGCTGCCAACTTCATCTGCCGCAGTGCTTCCTCTTTCTTTCCCGCAGCTACCGCAGCCCATGCCCCCACCGCAAGCTCCTGGATTTCCACCTGTCGCGCCCAGTAGGTTTCGTTGGCCTTCAACAGCCGCTCTTTAATCTGCCGTAACGCAACCGCCGAATCGCTCGCCGTCGCGGCTTGCCCCAGTCGCGCCGCGCCGATTCCGCGCGCCAACCAAGTCATTGCATCCGTATAAGGAAACGGCGTCTCCCGCACCGTCAGTTCCGCCGCCTGCTTCCACGCTCTACGCTCGAGCGTGTACCGCGCAGGAATCGCAGCCAGTGCAAAGTATCCAACCGAAGGACCGCCCGCACCGCTGATCACCAACTTCGGATCGAAGCGCATTTCTATCTCCGCCAACGACTTCACGATCCGACCCGCCGCCTCATCCTGTCCCGTTTGCAGGTACGCGTAAATCTCGTAGTCGCTGGCGTGCAACTCTTCCGCGGTCTGCCCTTCGCGCCGCGCCGCTGCCGCCGCGGAAATGTTGCTATCAATAGATTCCTGCCAGTAGCCTGTGCGCGTGAACGTGTGCGAAGGCATGTGCAGTGCATGTGGTGCATCGGGTGCAATTTCCGAATACCGCCGCGCTGCAACCAGTCCTTTCTCCGCCAGCGCTGGTACGTCGTACGTATGGATGATGTAATGCGCCAGCCCCGGATGCGTCGGCTCTTCCTCGAACAATTTTTCCAGAATCGCTCCTGCCCGCAGTCGCCCTGCGTACGTTTTGTCCGTGGGATCTTCCGAAGCCGCCACCGCCACCGCCAGCGCATAGAAGATTTGCGCCTCGTGGTCCTGCGGATATTTCGCCGCCGCCTCTCCCATGGCGTCGCGATAGGCGATCAACCTCGTTCGCTGCGCCGTGTTCTCGAAATCGTCGTACAACTTGCCGACCGCCACGATATACGCAAGTTCCCTTTCCGTCTTCACGCCCATGCTCTTGCCGCGTTCCGCGTTTTCCCGCCCTTCCTGCAATTGGCTCCTGTCCTTCGCGCCCGGTGCGAACGGATTGCTCCAATCGCTAAGCGCGATTCCCCAGTACGCAATCCCGCACGCCCCGTCTTTTCTCAGCGCCTCGTGGAATCCTTCTATCGCAAGGCTGAACTGAAAGGAATGCAGCAGCGCCACCGCCCGGTTAAATTCCTTTTGCGCCGCCTCGTTACAGGAAGTGGCAAAATGCACGTTGCCCAACTTCTCTCCATTCGCCGCGTGTGCATGCTCTTGTGCTCTCCCGTTCGATGCCACCAAGGTCAGCCAAACGGCCGCAACGTATTTCACTCGCAGCATGCTCCGCCCTTTACATCTCAAAGCCCGCTCTCTCATTGCAACATGGGTTTGCGTCCGATAGGTCGCATTACCGTATCAGCTTCCCACCCGGTCTAGTCTTCCAATGCCACTGTTTTCCGTGTAGTGAAATCCCCGCAGGTGTATGTTACTTGGGGTAACCCATGAATCCCTCCAAATCCTCTGACCCCCAGGCGCAGATCCGACGTTTCCCTGCACCTGCCGATTCCACCTTTCGTCTCTTGGTGGATCAAGTCACGGATTACGCTATTTTCCTGCTCACTCCCGAAGGCAACGTGGCTACCTGGAATCCCGGAGCGCAGCGCATCAAAGGCTATCGGCCAGAGGAAATCGTCGGTCGCCATTTTCGCACTTTCTATTCTTCCCAAGCTCAGGAAGCGAAATTGCCCGAGCAAGAACTGACCATCGCCGCTGCCACTGGCCGTTTTGAAGACGAAGGATGGCGCGTTCGCAAGGACGGCTCCACCTTTTGGGCCAACGTGATTATCACCGCCATCCGTGACGCTTCCGGTCAATTGGTCGGCTACGGTAAAGTCACCCGCGATTTGACCGAGCGCAAAAAGGCCGAGGAGCAACTCCGCGAACTCTCCCATCATCTCCTCAGAATGCAAGATGAAGAGCGCGGAAGACTTGGTCGAGAGCTACACGACACTGTTGGCCAACACCTCGTTGCCACAAAAATGTCTCTGGACGGGCTGCTTTCCGAACCTGTCTTCGATGAATCTCCGGTCCGTCCTCCTCTTGCTCTTTCTCGAAACGTAGCGGCATCGACACCACACACGAAATTCCCGGTGACGTACGCCTTCCCAAGGACATCGAGCTTGCCCTGTTCCGGGTCCTTCAGGAGAGCCTGACCAACATTCACCGTCACTCGCAAAGCCCCACCGCCGAAGTTCGTTTTACCGTCTCCGACCACACCGCCGAGCTTGAAGTGCGGGACCGGGGCAAGGGCCTTTCTCCCGAACTCTGCGAACTCACTCCAGTCTCCCTTACCAGACTGGGCGTTGGTGTTCGTGGTATGTATGAGCGCTTGCGCCAGCTCGGCGGCGTTCTCTCCATCACTTCGGATTCCCACGGAACAATTGTGAAGGCCAGCGTGCCCATCGGCCAAGACCGCTCCCTTACTTCTCGCGCAACCGAAAGGCTACCTCATGCCGGTTAAAATTCTCATCGTTGATGACCACGAAACCCTCCGCGAAGGCATACGCTCCATTCTCAAGCGCGCCAGACCCCAGTGGGAAATTTGCGGCGAAGCCTCCAGTGGGCTGGAAGCCATTGACGCTACCAAGCGCCTGCTGCCGTACCTCATCCTGCTCGATATCACCATGCCTCAAATGAGTGGACTCGAGGCAGCTCCCCGCATCGTGGCAGTTGGATCAAACGCGCGGATTCTGATCTTTACCATGCACGAATCCGATGAACTCGCCCACGATGCCCGTCGCGTGGGAGCCTCCGGCTACCTTAGCAAATCCGACGCCTCTCGCCAGCTCGTGCTCGCTATCGAAACTCTTTTGTCGGGTGGAACCTTTTTCGGACAACCGCAAGCAGCGCCGTCGGCGCCGAAGAATACCCAGGGCGGTCCCACGATCTCTATCGTGCTTCGCGTTGCCCTCTCTCTTAGTTATTCTCTCGTCTGCTTCGACCGTAGCACAGCCATTCCTGGCTCCCCCTTGGGTTTCCTGACGGCCATTTGATCATCGTTTTTCCCATAGTGAACGTCAGACGCCTGGTTCGATCCAGCACTCAGCACTGCTCGTCTCCTTTCGAAACCCTCACCAAAACTGCTTAATCCGCTAAAACGAAGAGCTGAGTACTCTCGGCAAAAGGGTATGCGCTTGGTCCCAGGTTCGTTTGCATGTACACTGCCCGCAATCGTTTCATCAAAATCCATAAACGCTTGCGCAACACAGAGGTCGCGATGAACAACAGAATTCAGCAGATCGCTATAGTCGGAAGCTTGATCGCGGCAACTTCAATCGCACTAGCCATGCCCGCCCACCCGCAGAAGGGTCAATGGGCAACCGACAGCGACGCCACCGCGAAATATATGATCGACATGGAACGCGCTTGGGCTGAGTCGGGCTGCACGCGTCAACCTGTTGTCGAAAAAATTCTCGCCGATGATTTTCAGGGCACCGCGCCCGGCGGTGAACGTTACGACAAAAGTGAAGCCCTCAAAATCGACAGTTCCTCGAATGAGCGTGAGTGTCATTTGGACGACGCCAAGGTGCGCTTCTTTGGCGATAACCTTGCCATCGTCTACGGCAGCGAACGAGCTCTCAGCAAGGCCCGCAACGGAAGCGAAGCCATGCGCTGCTTGGTCTGGACCGATACCTGGTTGAAGCGCAATGAGAAGTGGCAAATCGTAGCGGTCCAAGACACTTCTGTTCCGTGCAAATAAACCTGCAGCCTTCTTGCGTTCCTTTTCTCTGCCGGGTGGCCCATACGCCGTAGTTGCGTGTAGGTCTTGGGTTTCTCTTCTCTGCGGCCCCTCTGCTTCCTCTGCGGCAAAGCTTTTACTCCGCGAATCTTAATTCTTCACGGCATCCCCCGCCGCAGGCCCCGCAATTCTTTGCACCTCCGCCACAACCGCCTCCATTGCCAGTTCGAAGTTTTTGTCGCGGTTGCTCTGCAGAACCGCCCCTTTGGCGTGCTCGGTTAGCCGCCACAGCGTCTCGTGTGTCTTCGCGTCGCGGATCACCAATCGAAACTGGGCGTCAGACTCCGTACTATCGTCCTCCAATCGGTCGCTCCGAAGTTGAAACACGATTAGCCGCACCTCGAAAATCAGGTCCGCATCCGCCGGCGCGCCCACCAGTTCGTAGCGTCCCCACGTTTTCATGGCTGCATAAAATTCGTTGTAGGTGCGCGCTGGCCCGCCGCTATACGACGTTCCCTCATTGCGAGTTTCATCTCCGCCGCCATGGGCGGTGAACACCTTCTTCGCCGCGAGAATTGGAGCAGGGATTGGCGCGGCCGCGGGCTGCGCTGTTTTTTCTGCGCCGCGCTCAAGGGCCCGGACAGCAGCAGCATCGCCACACCGAAATAAACGACAACCGCTTTCAGATCCTCGTCATCGTTCCTCCCTCCAGATCACGCCTCACAAATTCACCCTGCTACCAAGAAATTCTAAAATCTTCCGGATGTTCTCTTCGCTCTCGAAAACTGCTTGTCCGTTATCGCCGTGCCCAACGCCCTTCAACAAATCATAGTGAACATCTCTCCCTGCTGCTTTCAGCGCATCGGCCAGTAATTTGGATTGCGCCACCGCCACGGTGCAATCGTTATCGCCATTCTGTATCAGAAAAGGCGGAACGTCTTTGCCAATGTACGCGCCAATATAAGTGCCAATATAAGTGATTGGATTGGCCTTCTTCACTAGGTCCTCCGCCTGAGGAATAGCCTTGCCGAGATAAAGCGATTCCGGCGAATCAGCTGCGCTATGGGATTGCTCTGAATGCGGGCAGCCTTGTTCCTTAGCCTCTTCGTCCAGCTTCCCGAAATCTATCGGACCAAACCAATCGATCACCGCCTGCACTCTGCTGGAAACGCCCGCATTCCCCAACGCGGGATCGTCGAACTCCGCCACTCCACCGGTCGTCCCCAGCATCGCTGCGATATTCCCGCCTGCGGACTGCCCGAACGCCACAATCCTATTGGGATCGATGTTGAACTTCACGGTATTAGCCCGCAGAAACCGCACCGCAGCCTTCGCGTCCTGCACCGCCGCCGGAAACTTCGCTTCGCCAGACTGCCGGTAATCGATGCTGGCGATGGCGTACCCATGTCTCAGCAGCGCCCTTCCCAGCACCGGATTGTCAATATGCTTATCGCCAAACTTGAATGCTCCCCCATGAATATTCACCACCACCGGAAACGGCCCCTTCCCCTCCGGTATATAAAGGTCCAGCCTTTGTGCGCCCGACATCCTCGCGTAAGCCACATCCTTATATAAAGGTGCTACCTCCATCCGCGCGGCCCCGAAATGACAACCCGAGACCCCACAAACAACCAGCCCCATTCCCGTCAGCGCAGCGATTCGCCCTAACAAACCAAACCTCGTGCGAGAAACCCTTCCCCAGCCATCGCGCCGCAAATTCCCTTCCCGAACGGAATCAAGGACACAATCTCTACGACTAGCGTGACCGAATGCAATCGCCGCAGTGCGCGGACTTCCTCCACAATGCTCTGCTGGAAGCGCAGAACGCACCCTATGTTCAATAGAAAACGGGCACTCTTTTAATCCACAAAATCCAGCGTCATGCCTTCGTGGCGGTAGAGAAAGCCCACAAATCTGCCATAGTCGGGAGACGCCACGTTGTTGTAGACAGTGCTGAAATTGCCATGGTTGGTAACGTTCAGCGAGTAGGCTCCGAGGCGGAAGTGGTGTTCTTTCCCGCTTTTACCTTTATAGAATGGAACCCTGAACGTGCGGTAAGCCTTCAGGTCGAGCGAGAAATACGTCGGGAAGCGCTGCCCGTTCGGTGTGCCCACATATTGCTGCTGGACGTCGATTGCCGAATAGGGGAAGCCGGAATGAACGTCGACCAGCGGACTGCAGGTAATCTTCCAGGGCAGGGCGAAAATTCCCCAGGCGACAAAGCGATTGGGAATATCGGAGGACAATATTCCGTAAACATCGGGGCGAACTACAGGCGCGGCAAACGGGATCATGATGTTCGAAAGATTGTTCAGGTCGCCGCGCGCGTGGCTCCAGATGTAGGAAGCTTTCAACTGATTGCTGGCGCCAAAGGTGTACCGCACTGTGGCCTCCAGTTCGTGATATTTGGTCGAGCCCGTGTTGGTGAGCCCCATATAGGACGGGTCGCCTGGCGATGCGGCAGTGAACGGCTGGACCACAAAGAGATAGCTGGTGCGGCTGTCCAGGTAGCCTAAGTCCAATTGCAGGTTCTTATGTAATTGACGAACGACGCCCGCGTTGTAAGTTACGTTGCGGGGAGTGGAGCTTGGTTTCGAAGGCAGGACCGGGGAAGACAGTGGATTGAGCCCCGCCGCGTACGCGTTGGTATAAGTAACAGGGGGTGCGATAGGCGCTCCCGAGGTATCGAACTGAGTGATGGTTCGAGCGGGGTTGTCGCCCCAATTCGCCGCGAGCAATGGAAGCACGCCATAAAACATGCCTGCCCCGGCACGCAGAACGGTCTTTTCATCCTTGTCGGGCGAGTAAGCCAACCCCACCCGCGGAGCCCCCGCCACTGGCCAGCCCGACGTTTCGGAGATTACCCGGAATCCCAGATCCGCGCTCACGTGGGAACTCAACAGCCAATGGTCCTGCACAAACTCGGCCACAACGGTATCGGAAGGCGTTTGAGCCGGCACGGAGCTAAAGTTGATTAATTCAGCGACGGAATTGTCCGGTCTTAGGATTTGAATGGGACGCGATTCGTTGGTGCCAAAATAACTGCGCCAGTCAATATCGACACCTGCACGGATTTCATGCGACCCGTGCCACTGTTTCCTCGAGAACTCGTAGGTTGAGATTAATTGAAACTCCTTGCCGCGACGCGACCAGGTATCGAAATAATTCCCTCCATACCCTTGGGGACTAATCAACATGTCATCCGGGCCATAGCCGTGGGCATTGCTGTCGAAACGCGTGTATTGACCGATGGTGGAGAGCACATCGTGCGAGGCAAACTCGTAGTGGTCCGACAATGCGATGGCGACGCCGCTCTGATTCAGGCTGTTGGAAGCCAGCGGTGGAATCAGCGCGCTGATATCTATATGCTCGTTTCGAAGCGGAAAGGCATTCACGGTCAACGTCAACAGGTGGTTGGGGGCGAGAATGGCTTCGAGCGTGGAATACGAATTGAACCCTTGACGTTTGCTGATATCGCTCGGATATGGCAGTCCTTCGACCGTCGTTTTCTTCATTTCGTATTGGAAGACTTCCGAGAAAAGCAATTTATGACGGATTATAGGCACGTCGAAGGTCACGGCAGGATTTGCGCCCCCGAGTCCGGACACCTGCCCGTTTTTTCCCAAGATGGTGATGCCGAGCTTGCCGACATTGAAGTCCAGGGTATCGGCGGGAGATTTGGTTGAGATAGTCGTCAATCCACCGGAAAAGCTGCCCAGGCTCGCATCATAGGGTGTTTTGTAAACAGCAAAGGACTCGACCGCGTCGGTAGGGACGGTGATCCCGAAACTGCCGGTTACCGGGTCCGTGTTTCGCGTTGAATTAATGATCAGCAGGCTCTGATTCTCGTCGGAACCTTTGAATACTAGTTTGCTGTCGAGCGTCCGCACCACCCCCGGAGTTACGGGAATCACTTCCTTAACCTGTTCCTGTTGCGTGGGCAGGGTGACCAACTGCGAGTTGGTGACAACTGAAACTGGTGCTGAGGAACTCTCGGTGGACATGATCGTCGCCATTCCGGTCACGCGCACGGTTTCTGCCACAGTCTCGACATCGAGATTGAAATCCTGAACGCTCTGCTCCCCGTCTTTCAGGAGCACTGCTTTTTCCGTTCTTTTGAACCCCGCGCCCTCGACGGAAACCGAGTAGTTTCCCGACTTCAGATTGTGGAATTCGTATTGTCCGTTCTCGTCGGTTTCTGCGGTCGCTGGAACGCCTGTGGGTGGATTCTTGGCCAGCTTTACCGTAGCTCCCGCCAGCACGTCACCATTTTGGGTGGTGACCGTGCCTTTCAGGGAGGTGTCCGGACCGCTCGCGGCCTTCGGCGGCTTCTGGGCAAATGCGCCGAACGGTGCCAGCACAAAGAAAAGTGCGCCCGCCAATGGCAACAGCCATCGCCGCGGCACACGTAAAAACCAATAGGTCGTGGGGACAAGCCACGCAAAGCGCCATGGAGTCTGATTCATTTTTTCACTCAACGAGTTTACCGGAGAGCACGCATATTTCTTGCATAAGTGATTTGACAGTTTCCTGGCTGTATCTGATATCGCCGCCGCCGAACACCCTGATCCGCACGCCTTCAAAGGTCCGGCACACCGCGAACACGCATCGCTCGCGGGCTGAATTCTGCGCGAAGAAACAGCGCATTGTCGTGAAAGGAACGCGGCGTCTTCGCGGAAGCTTTGCAGTGTAAGACAACGCGCTCGGCCTCCGCGTCGAGCGTCGCTCGGCCTTCCACCACCTTGGGAAAATGAAACTCTACCCGCGCTTCTTCCTGCTCCGTTCCTTCCACAAAACGCACGCTCGCAAGGTCCAGCGTAGCGCCGCCCGGCAACTCCAGAAACACCGTGTCGTGCAAGTCCTCCTTGGCATCGCTCAAGATGCGCAACTCCTCACTACCTTCAATCACCAGAACGTAATCAGGCAGCTCTTCTGCCCAAAGCGGTGCCGCCGTTAATTCGGGATGACTCAGCTGCCGGAGACGCTGTCGCGCTAGCCGTACGGTCTTCGACGACCACCAGGTTACCGGAACTCTAGGTTGTGGTTTACTGCGACTGATCTGAATCCCCGGAACCGGATTCGCGTTATTTGCGGTTACGGGAACATCGGTCACCATACCGGTCTGACGATCCGTCGGGCGTGATGTAATTTTCCTCTCCAGTTTGACCGCCGCGGGACTCCATGGAGAATCTTGCAGAATCCGCGAAACATCCGCCAGATTCCATTTAATCGGCTCTTTATCCCATGGCGTTCCGCCTGGCGAAGCAGGCAGCGCCAGCAAAGCAACGAGAATAAATCGTGCGCTCATTCGGGGCCAGCAACCTTAATGCGATGCCAACCATACCGCCAAAGTTGTAGGGGAGGGGCTTGCCCCTCCCGTCTTGGGTTGCGCGGGTTTGCTCAAGCTCTCTCATTTCTTCTGCATTCCAGATCTCCCACGAGACCGGCCCGGCTTCCTCATCGCTCATTCGCACGCCCACCATCTTCAGCGCCAGCTTGGTCTCACCGTGATGGTAGTCCTCGCCCTCGAGACAACCCCCACCAGCATCACTGAATCTGAGAGCCCAAGAGAGGCCTCTATGAGATTCAAATCATTCTTGCATAGTGGCAATGTAGCTGTGTTGACCATCACCGCGTTAGTCTTCGCAGGACATTGGACTGCTCCTGCACTAGCCCAGACAAAGCCGCCAGAATCTGAGATTCTGCCGTTCATAGGAACATGGACGGCTGTCCATGCTGGAACTCCAATTATTGTTTTGCATCTACGCTCGGAGAAAGGTCAACTTGTCGGTGGCATACAGGTGTGCAGCTACACTGTGAATACGGAAACCACCGGCACGGTCGACGTTGTAACCGACCCGACTCTTTCCAAGAGCCTCCCCATAAACAACATCAAAGTTTCCGGTAGATCGATGTCCTTCGATTGGAAAGACCCGGACGGCGATAACGACCATTGGAGATTGGAATTGACGGGGAAAAATGATGGCCAGATAGTCTGGGTCGGTTTGCCGAGTGATGTCAGAGTCCAACCGATTCCTGTGAGCAAAACCTTCCCCAAGTCCCGATCAGTCGATTACACGCCACCGACCACCTGAACTGACCTATCGCGCGCCGCAGCTTTTGCTTCCGCCACAGCGGATTACACACCATCCGTTACGAACGTGAACGTCAGCAGCTCGTCTTGTTTCGGTGCAACGCTCGGCGGGTGATCATCAGCACGAATATCGGCACTTGAATTCGTAGTTGCCCACATAAAAGTCGGCCTCTGCCATCTCGAACGTCGTTCTCTCCATGAGCACTGCACCAGTTTCCTCACTGCCCCCCTCATGTAAGCGGTGTCTCGGCGCGCTGCCAAGTCGGGATAGAGCCGCCCGCATTACCGTTTTGGTCAACTACAAATCCGTCCAGCAAAATGGGCATCCCGACGATTACTTTTGCCAATAGCGCCGCGTCTCCAATTAAGTCGATCCACTATTTCAGGATTATCTCCGAAATTCGCAGCCGCGTGTCCCGCGGAAAACGGTCAATTCCCTCTCAGCAGTTATAATGCATACATGACCGCTTCCCCCCCACAACACATGCAGTGCATGGAGGTCTGGGGAGGCAGCCAGATCGCGTCCAGTGGAGTCGAACTGGCCGGTCTTGATGTTTGGATCTATAGCAAACCATTCGGCCAAGCCCAGCGTGGCGGGGACGTCTACTACGTCTCTAGTTGCGCCTCCGGTCGCATTAGCCGCCTGCTACTCGCCGATGTTTCCGGCCACGGCAAGTCCGTCGCTTCCACGGCCGCCGATCTGCGCACCTTGATGCGCCGCTTTGTGAATCGCCTGGACCAGAAAGAATTCGTCCGCCTGCTGAACGAGCAGTTCACCACCCTCTCCAGTCAGGGCACCTTCTCGACGGCAGTCGTCACCACCTTTTTCGCACCCAGCCGTCGCCTCTCGATTTGCAACGCCGGCCATCCACGGCCGCTTCTCTTTCGAGCCGCCGATGGCCGTTGGTCCTTCCTTGGCCACCAGGACAATCCCGAAAAAAAAGGCCCGAGCAACATTCCTCTCGGCATCTTTCAACTCGCCGACTACGAGCACCTGGACATCGAACTCGACCCTGGCGACTGCCTCGTCAGTTACACCGACGCACTCATCGAATCCTGCGACTCCGATGGCGAGATGCTCGGCGAAGAAGGTCTGCTACGTGTCGTCAATCTGCTCGGAGACCTCCCTGCGGAGAAACTTATCGCCACGCTCCTCCAGGAAATCACTCAGCGTTTCCCCGATAATCTTTCTGCCGACGACGTCACCCTGATGGTCGCTCGCGCCAACGGCCACCAACTCCACTTCAGTTTCCGGGAGCAACTTGACGCCGTCGGGCGCTTCCTGAAAGCCTTCCTCCGCTCCCTGAACCCCCGCGCAGATCGCGCCCCGTTCCCGGACCTCAACCTCGCCAATATCGGTGGCGTGATCATTCCAGCCCTCGGTCGTCGTTGGCGCGCCCCCCGTGCACTCCAAAAATGAATCAATCCGAAGCGGGTGAGCTACCTTGTATTCAGAAGCCTCAGGGAGCTTCTTGCCTCTGTGGATGAGGCGGCGAAATTAAGCCTTTCGACTGCGAGAGGAATGGAGAGACCGGCATGGACAAGAACTGATTACGTCGATCCATCATTTCAGGATTATCTCCGCAACGGGTAACCGCGTGTCCTCCGGAAGAGTCCAGATTTTTTTGAAACTGGCGTATCCATACCAGCACTTCACAAGTCCGGTAGGTGTCGTTAATCAGGAGTTGAGAGACGAGTTGCGCCAGAACCGCTTGTCCCTCAAGGGGCGCCGAACCACTTGTTGTAGATTTGCTGGTAGGTGCCATTCTCACGAAGCGCAATCAACGCACTGTCAATCTTCTTACGCAGGGGACTCTCCAACTGCACTTCCATGGCAACCGGCATACTGTTAAAAACGGGACCGACTAGCTTCACCCTTCCCTTCCCGTCGTGCGCCGCATAGTAAGCGAGGAGCAGGGAGGGCGCGACTACAGCATCCACCTTCTTATCCAGAAGAGCTTTAAACATTTCATCAGATGCGAACTCCTTCACCTGTGCTTTCTGTCCCCGAAGGTAATCGGCGGCAACAGAGGTCGCCAGCGTGGCGACGGGTTTACCTGCCAAATCGTCCGGCCCCTCGATCGACCCGCGAATCCCCTCGACGGTTAAGGTCGTCGTTAGCCGGGCGGTATAAGACGCAACGAAAACTACGCCAGCGAACATCCACAAAATGGAGAGGGCCCGCGCTGCCCATTGGCGCGGCATTCCTTCCGCCTGCAGGGTCAGAGTCGCTAGCACCCAAAAACTAGCCTCAAAGATGCCCGGGAAGTAGTTGCGGTTCGAAACGACGCCATTTTGGCGGCGACGTTCGAGCAACCAGACCAGATGAGCCGGGATTAGCGCTAACAGCAAGGCTACGCCGAACCACTCAAGAGTCGTGCGCGAAAATAGCAGACGGATCATGTCCTTGAGGGGAGTTGGAGTCTCCATCGTTGCGCCAGTCTCTCGCACCATGATTCGGAGGCCCACATCCAATATTGGATACGAAAAATCGAAATCGGCATTGCGTGCCGACGTTATGAACATTGTCGGAGTGAGGTCGGCAGTTTTCGAACGCATTGCGTTCTCCAAAGCGCTTCCGTCGGGCAGCACCTGATAGCTCGTCTCCACCTTGAGCCGCTTGGCAATCGCATTCCAGAGGTCTACGCTGAACCCGCTGAGTGAGCCGTTTTGTTCCATAACTAGGGGTGGAAGGACAATAACGGCTACACGGACCTCCGGAGCTTCGACTTTTGCAGAGGTGGGAGCAACCAGAGAACCGAGAACGATCAACAATCCGGACCCAATCGCGCGGGTCGTCAGTTTCATACCCGTCATCGTACCATCGCAAGTCACTGACTTGGCGCTATTGACCTCTACTACCTGTACTACCTGGCGCGATTGGAGCGTTTACAGCGGCTGTTCACGGCTTGATCCACGCCCATTTATCACCCCCACGCCTCCAACCCCAATATCTCTTTCGCCCTTTACCCCTTTTCAACATTGCCAGCGCACCTCGAATGCACCACAATTGCCTCACTACTGCCGTATGTGATTGAACTGAATTCCTCCCTTGCGTTCAGCATACCCATCCGGCATCTGCGACGGAGCGGGCATGCGACCTCTCACCACTATTCTCTTGGTTCTCTCTTGTTTTTCCTGCGCGGCTTGTAGTGTCAAAAGCATCGAAAGCGATCTCGGTTTGGGCGGTGGCAAAAAATCCGTTACTGTCGTCATCGATCCCAAAACGCAAAACGTCGTCGTTGCCACCACTCAGCAATTCACCGCTACCGTCACTGGCTCCTCCAACACCGTCGTTGCATGGAGTGTCGGTGGCACCAATTGTTCTACCCAGGATTGCGGCTCCATCTCCGCCGCCGGACTCTACACCGGCCCCATGACGATTCCGAGTCCTGCCCTCGTCGCCGTCACCGCCACAGCCAACGCCAATTCCGCGGATTTCGCCGCCGCTGCCGTTACCATCATCGCCGCACCTCCCGCCGCCTCCACCATGCTTCGCGGTGTCTATACCTTTCTTCTCTCCGGCTCCGACGCCGAAGGCCCTCTCTCCATCGTTGGCGCTTTCGAAGCCGATGCTTCCGGCCAGCTCGTCAACGGCGAGCTCCGTCTCTGCCGCGTCGAATCCCATTGCTCCGATCAATCCTTCATCGGGACCACCGCTTCTACGGGAGCCAGCGATGGCACCTTTACAGCGGATAGTCTTCCCGCCTCCACGTTCACTTTCTCTCCCTCCCAAAACAACATCCTGAAACTCGATCTATCCGGAGCCAACAATCTTCGCGCCTCTGGAATCCTCAGCCCCAACGCCCCACCAGCCGATAACCAGCCGCACCAGCACGAACTCAAATTCATTTTGTAGGTGCGGCTTTACCCCGCCGGCTTTGACTATCCCAAGCGAGGCTGCGTTTGAGTTTTGACACGCCGAATCTACACAACCGCTTGTAGCACTTCCGCTCGAAGTCGTGGCTAGCATCCATTCAGACCACCGCATTGATCTGGATCTTGTGCGTCGAGTAGCGCTCCCGCGATAGGGTGCGAAAGGATGTTTCGAAAAACTGGTCCGCCGAGCTCAACTGACGCGAAGGTTATTCCCAATAAAGTTCTTTTTGCTCGCCAATCCTTCTGCCAGAATGGCGGCACTTGCGGAGGTAACCATGCGGGTTCTTGTTGCTTTGCTACTTGCTGGCGTTTGCGTTTATCCCATCCCTCTGTTGGCACAGGCACCCGATTCGCCACCGAAAGCGAGTGCGCCGCACCGCGCGGAAGACGGCGGCGTGAGCGAAATGATGGAGAGCATCGTGGTGTCCTCTAAGACGCAAGCTCCGTTCAGTCTGACGCTGGAAACGGAGTGGGTCAGGCCGCTCGTTGACGGCGGATCGATGACCGTGGTTAACAAGAGGCGAATCGCTCGGGATGCTGCGGGTCGCCTGTATGAAGAGCGATGGTTCCTGGTGCCGAAGTCGGGAAACGTGGAATCGCAGATGACCACAATCCAGATAGCAGACCCAAACGCGCATACCTTATACAACTGCTTCTTCTTCGGGCCCAGGAAGAATGTTTGCGAACTTACCGGCTATTCCCCGAGCGAGCCCGCCGTGGATACATCGGACAAGGACGCGAACGGAGAGTTACCCAATAATCGCGGATCGTTTTCTCACAAATATCTTGGGAAGCAGATGATTGCCGGCGTCGAAACCCTTGGAGTGAAGGATTCCACTTATTACAATCCGGGAGTGTTTGGGAATGACCGTCAGATGACGGTGGAGCGAGAATCTTGGTATTCGCCGCACCTGGATTTGAATCTGCTCTCGATCCGCTCGGATCCAAGAACCGGCAAACAGACCTTCACAGCGACCGAAGTGACCATCGGCGAACCTGACGTAGCCTTATTTGAGCTGCCAGCCGGTTTTACCGTATCCGACCACAGGCACAGTCCAGCAGCAAAACCCGCAGCGAACTGAACGCCTCCGTTCCGACGCCAGCTCAGCCCGATTTCGGCCGCCACGGCAACTTTTTTTAGCGAGACGTGTGCGGCGCAGGTGTCACCGTCTTTACTTTTGAGTAGTAAGTCTCCACTCAACTCCTGCCCTGCTCTCTTTATGGTCACTTCCGGGCGCGCTAAACGTTCCAGTTCACTTCCCGCATACATCGGCTGCCATGGAAGCCAGCGTGAACAACAGTAGAATTCCGAACTCTTTCATCGGTATTCCTTTCACGGTCTCTGCATCACGAAAAGTGAAACTGCGGTCGGCATATCTTTCGTGTGTCTCTCGCGCACTAAGGCGGAGTCTATCTTGCTAAGAGCGTTAAGCGCTGATAAGTCCGGTTACCGTGACTTGCGTGCCGGTTGTCCGGTTTGCGCGCCAATCATTTCACCAGATGAGAGCCGACTGACACGAGTCGGTATTTGGGAGCGCCAAGGTTGCCACTCGCGTCGCGCGTGTCAACGACTGCCGCAATTGCCGACAGGTTGACACGCAAGCCTGTCACCCTGGACTACGTCGAGCAGGTAAGACGTGTTTTTACAGCAACCTATGTGCGGTCAAAATCTGGTAGATGATATGCCTCTACCGAGCACGTTTCGCGTTCGCATCCACGTAAGTCGGCGAGAGGCTAGCGCTGGATGAAGAAAATCACCACCCATCAGACAGCGAACCCGAGCGCGTGGCTCCAAGCCCTCGGGGCCCAAACAAGGGAGAAATGTGCCGCGCGCCAATAACGACTCGGTGCCCGGAGCAAACGAACAATCTCATTAAATGGACGGATCGCAACCATCTTTGGGTCAAATTATTTCTCACTACCGAATCCTGGAAAAGCTGGGAGGCGGTGGGATGGGTGTTGTCTATAAGGCTGAGGACATCCGCCTCGAGCGCTTCGTCGCGTTGAAGTTTCTTCCTGACAACTTGGCCCATGACCCGCAGGCACTCGAGCGGTTCCGGCGCGAGGCCAAAGCGGCCTCCGGGCTGAACCATCCCAACATCTGCACCGTTCACGACATCGGCGACGAGAACGGGCAGACATTCATGGTGATGGAGTTTCTCGACGGAACAACCCTGAAGCATCGCATCGCCCGAAGAGCAATCGAAATCGAAACTGTTGTGGATCTTGCCATCCAAGTTTCGGATGGGCTAAGCGTCGCGCACTCGAAAGGCATCATCCATCGCGACATCAAACCCGCCAACATCTTTATCACGGACCGCGGCCAGGCCAAAATTCCCGACTTTGGGCTGGCTAAAATTTGCACGGAACAGACTGTGCCGGCTGATGCAGTCACACTCGCTACTGAACAAATCGGCCTGGAACATCTAACGAGCCCCGGCAGCACTTTGGGCACCATCGCTTATATGCCTCCGGAACAAGCCCGAGCCGAGCAACTCGACGTTCGAACGGATCTGTTCTCGCTTGGCACGGTTTTGTACGAGATGGCTACCGGCACGCGGCCGTTCGATGGCGGGAGTTCGGCCCTCATTTTCAAAGCTATTCTCGATTCCACCCCTGGTCCAGTGACGCGACTGAATCCGAAGGCCCCTGCGGAACTGGGGCACATCGTCAACAAGGCGCTGGAGAAAGACCGGAATCTGCGCTACCAGCATGCTGCGGATATTCGCACGGATTTGCAGCGGCTAAAACGTGATACAGAATCGGCGCGGCTGCCGGCATCGACGAGTGCAGTAGATAGCGCAGGCAGGAAATTAGGATTGGGCTGGAAGGTGCTGGTCCCCACTGCCCTATTTGTTGCGGCACTTGCCGCAAGTGGTTACTTCTATTCCCACCGCACGCCAAAACTCACCGACAAGGACACCATCGTTCTCGCCGATTTTGCCAACAACACCGGCGACCCAGTGTTCGATGACACGCTCAAGACGGCGCTGGCCGTTTCCTTGCGGCAATCGCCTTTTTTGAATGTGCTCTCCGACAGCGGAGTGACGAAGACCTTGCAAGAGATGACCCGTCCGGTCGGTACGAAACTCACGCCCGAGGTAGCCCTCGAGCTTTGCCAGCGGGCAGGCAGCAAAGCCTACCTTGCCGGAACGATTGGCAGTCTGGGCAGCGAATACGTGCTGGGGTTGAAGGCGGTGAATTGCCGGAGCGGAGACACGCTGGCGCAGGAGCAGGTGACGGCGGCGTCCAAGGAGAAGGTGTTGGAAGCGCTGGGCCAGGCGGCGGCGAATCTACGCGGCGAACTGGGCGAATCGCTGGCTACAGTACAGAAGTTAGATGTTCCGCTGGCAGAGGCCACTACGTCTTCGCTCGAAGCTCTGCAAGCGTACACCCTCGGCGAAAAAGCGGATAACAAGAGAAGCATCGCCGCAGCTCTGCCTTACCATCAGCGTGCTGTTCAGCTTGACCCGAATTTTGCCATGGGCTACAGGGCAGCGGGCAACGACTACTTCAGTCTTGGCGAGCTAGGGCGAGCCAGCGAGTACTACACCAAGGCATTCCAGTTGCGGCAACATGCCAGCGAACGGGAAAAGCTGAACATCGCCGCCGACTACTACGGGTATGTAACCGGGGAACTGGATAAAGCAGCCCAGACGTATCAGGAAGCGATTGAGAGCTACCCGCGGGATTTCTCAGCGTCCAACCGTTTGGGCCTCGTGTATTGCTCGCAGGGGCAGTATGAGAAAGCTGCGGAAGTCACGAGGCAAGTCATGCGGCTTGCGCCGGATTGGATAGATTCCTACGACAACCTCGCCAACTACACCCTTGCCTTGCAGCGTTTCGACGAAGCACGGCAGAGCATCCAAGAGGCGCAAGCGCGAAAACTGGATGATTTCGTATTGCGCAATGCTCGCTACGCTCTTGCTTTTCTCGGGGCGGATTCCGCAGCGATGGCGGAACAGCGACAGTGGTTTGCGGGCAAACCAGAAGAGAACATGGGACTGGGCTCGCGTCCGCCACCGAGGCGTACGCCGGCCATCTGGGCAAGGTGCGGGAACTGACCACGCAAGCTGCTGACTCCGCTATCCGGGCGGACAGCAAGGAAAACGGGGCTATATTGCAGATGAATGCTGCTCTGCAGCAAGCCGCCTACGGCAATGCTGCGGAAGCGCGGCAGTTGGCGGCAGAGGCTTTGAAGCTGGCTCCCGCGAGTCAGGGCGTGGAGGCGGAATCTGCCCTTGCGTTTGCGATGGAGGGCGATACGGCGCGAGCCGAGTCTTTGGCCCAAGATTTAGGGAAACGCTACCCGGTCGACACCCAGATGCAGTCGCTTTGGGTGCCTGCGATTCAGGCGCAAGTGGCGCTGAATAAAAAGAATGCGGCTGCCGCCGTAAGTGCGCTGCAAGCTGCCACATCACCGCTGGAGTTGGGGCAAATTGGGTTCGTCGCCAATATTTCCTGTCTCTATCACGTGTACCTACGCGGAGAGGCGTACTTGGCAGCCGGACAAGGCATCGCTGCCGCCGCCGAGTTTCAGAAGATTCTCGACCACAGCGGCATCGTCTGGAACTGCTGGACCGGAGCCTTGGCGCATCTGGGTGTGGCTCGTGCCAACGCATTACAGGCGAGAACCTCGCAGGGCGCGGATGCCGACGCCGCCCGCGTAAGGGCGCTCGCTGCTTACAAAGACTTCCTCACCCTCTGGAAAGACGCCGACCCCGGCATCCCCATCCTGAAGCAGGCCAAAGCCGAGTACGCGAAGCTCCAGTAGTTTGGTGGAATTGCGCTCACAATTAATTTCCACATTGAGAACGTGGCGGAAATCGCCAGTTCGTCCGCAATCTGCTTAGGGCGAACCACTTCGAAGAGTTTTGGTTGCGTTTCTACTCGCGGTCGTCGCGGCAAGCGTTATCGTCTCGCTTCCAATCCGGCCAGCCATGTTTGGATGCATCCACAAACATCAATCCCCCGGGACCCACTAACCCCGTCACGATAGGGGTAATGACACCGGTGGTTAGGTCAATCGTGCCCACGAACGGACCGCCGTCCGCAGCGGTGTAGGCGACGCCGGGCGCCCAGGCTTTCTTGCTCAACTTGAAAACCTTGTTGAGGCCCTTGTCGGCAAAAAGAATAAAACCTTGGCTGGAGGTAGTGAAAAAGGTGTCGTCCACTTCCACGCCCATCGGCCCACCCGGGGTCTGGTACGACAGCGGCAACTGCAATACCCGCTGATGAGAATCGCCGGGATTCGAAACGATGATCAATTGCTGATCCCCCTGGCTGTCCAGCACAAGGTTTCCCAACGGATCGAGAGTCATTGAGTCTGGATCCTGCAAGTTCAACGTCACGGTTGTGTCCAGCGGAATGTTAATAGCACTGGCATTCCCTTGCAGCACGCCTTCGAGCTCCACTGTGCCGTTCCTCAGCTTGACGCTGACAATCGCTGGCGCCGTATTCGGATTGATCAACGGGTTCGACGCGCTGAAGTACACCTTGCAGCCTCGGAAGGTGATGTCATCGTATCCCCCGCCGTGCGGCCCGGTGCCGACGATATAAAGCGATGTTTTCTGCGTCTCTGGATCGATGATCACCAGCCGGGCATTCCCGTCTTCGTTCTCCAGTGTCCACACCTTGTGAGTAATTGGGTCCACCTTTACGCCGTCGACATGCCCGAGCACGGTATAGGTGTGCACCACACTTCCGTCCATGTTGTATTCCACTACCTGGCTGCTCAACCCGTCAACGCCCCCCGGATCGTGTCCGTCGCCATAACCTACGAATACGTGATCATCCAGAACTGCGATGTCGTCTGGCGCGCTTAGGCCTGCTGGAGCGCTGGCAAATACAGATAAGGTGTACGGAGAAACTGCTTTTGGCGCAGTCGGGGTCTGCGCGAATACGGGAGCCACCATACCGCGCGTCAACAGTGCCGCTGCGAACACCCAGGCATATGCCTTCATTGTTCATTTCCTCCTGAGATTGACTTGGGCTTTTCGAGGGCTGGTCCAAAACTGGAAGGTTTGAAAATAACACCGCGAATGTCAATGTCGGATGAATGGGCTATAAACGGACGGGCAAAGCCTTCCTTCACCAATATTTTGCGGGCGCTAAGGGTGACAGCTGCTCATCATCACTTGCCAACAACCGGATGAATCCACGCCGAAGTAGGTAGCACTGCTAGATACTGAGCGAGCAGGGACGCAACGAGCAGCGGAACACGGATCATCACCGATCTATCCCATGACCCCTGCAGTTCTCGAGCGTTCACGATTGTTCTTCCCGTTTTTGCCGCTTCGGTTTGAAGCCGATTGATTGGTTTTGACAAACGATTATAGATAACGACGAACAGGATCAGCGCAGAGAACGACAACAAATAGAGCTCTCGTTGTCCATCACGGCTCAACAGGCTCAACAAAAGGTTCGACAAGATAGCCGAGACGCCCCAGATCGGCATTCGTGCGTCACCGTAGAGATGGAAAAATCCCATAACCTCCGCTCCCGCGGATTCCGAAGCCAATCTCAGAGCGGGCCGCACCACAGTTAAAAAGAACATGTCCGTGCCGAAAACCACTGCTGTGCATAGGATACCGGCCAGAGAAATCGGCCATATTAGATAGTTCATTGTTCCTCCGGCTTTCGCACCGTCGCAGCCCCAATCTTCTGGAATACTTCCAGTAGGTTGAGTTCGTCCCAGTGTTCTACGAACTTCCCGTCTTTAACGCGCCAGATATCGATGCTTCGCATTTCAATCGAAGCGCTGTTGGGCCGATAGCCCATGAACGGCTTGCTAAAAGTTCCGTTATAGGTAAAGCGGCCGCTTATGCGATCGCCCTCTTCGATCACGTCCTCCATTACAACTTTGGTGTCGGGAAATGCCTCGAGGTAGTGCCGAAAGAATGCTTTAACGCCCGCCGGGCCCGGCTGTACGTATGCGTTGTGGTTGTTGTACTCAGAATGAATGAACTCGTCGAAGAGTTCGACGCGTTTTTCGTTTAGCGCTTGCGCAAAGAGCCGTGCGAGATGTTTGTTGTTCATAAAATCCTCCATGACCCTGAGTGTGTGGTGTATACTGACAGGTGTCAAGGTACTGTCACATTTGTCAGTGAAGGAGAAAAATGCCAGTCTCGAAAAAGGAAGCGGGCGAATGTCCAGTGGATGCAATGATGCGCGTCATGGATGGCCGCTGGAAAGGCACGATCCTATGGCGTCTGCAGGAGGGAGCCAAACGCACCAGCCAACTCAAGCGCTCCATTCCCGGAATCACCGAGCGCATGCTGATCCGGCATCTTCAGGAACTTGTTGCCGATGGCATCCTCGAAAGAGACGATAAGAAAACGATTCCGCCCTGCGTTTACTATTCGCTCTCCTCGTATGGAAGGACGCTCTGCCCAGTGGTCCAAATGATGTGTAACTGGGGACGCTCGCACTTGAAGCGTCTGTCGGCAAGGCGATAAGGACCGCGGGCTCAACGAACGCACCGGCCAGAGCGACAATTGCTCAAGCCGCCTGTGGTAGCATGCTCGCGCCTTGGCACAGCAATCCCAGCAGCAGAGTATGTGGCTCTCCGTGGTGGTGCTTTTCGCCGTCAATATTCTCAATTTCTACGACCGCCACGTGCCCGGCGCACTCGTCGAACCTATGCGCAAGGAGTTCCACCTCAGCGACAGCCAGATCGGCCTTCTCGGCAGTGCCTTCATTTGGATCTATGCCATTTTCGGCATGCCACTCGGGCGCATAGCGGATTCTGCAAGCCGCAAAAAACTCCTGGCCTGGGGAGTCGTGATATGGACCGTGATGACGGCTTCCGCAGGCCTCGCCAGCACCTACGCGATGCTGCTTCTTTCCCGTGTAGGCGTGGGGGTCGGCGAAGCAGCCTGCGCGCCGACCGCGACCAGTTGGCTCGGCGATCTGTTTCCACAGAACAGACGCTCTCGAGTGCTTGCGCTTTTCATGCTCGGGGTACCTGTCGGCGGCGCACTAGGTTTTTTCTTCAGCGGCCCGATAGCACAGGCGTATGGCTGGCGAGCCGCAATGGTATTCGCGGCGGTCCCGGCCTTGCTGCTGGTCCCCGCTTTACTGATGCTCCAGGAACCGAAGCGCGGCGCCAGTGAGAGTCATCCCGCGCCGCATGCATCTGGCTCGATGTGGAGTGTGCTACGCATCCCCACGCTGTGGTGGATCATCGCCTCCGGTGCGCTGCTGAATTTCTGCATGTATGCCATCGGAACTTTCTTGCCGGCGTTTCTCAGCCGGGTCCACGGCCTGTCGCTGGCGAAATCCGGCATCGCCACCGGCGTCGTCTATCTAGCCGGAGGGCTCAGCGGAGGTACTTTTGCGGGCTTTCTGGGCGATTTCATCGTTCAGCGTCGCAAAGACGGCCGCATGCTATGCGCCGCCGTCATGGCTTTGGTGGCTACTCCGATTGCATGCGCGGGAATTCTTCAGGCCGCGGGCTCTTTGTTTGTGGCCATGGCGTTCCTGGCGCTCGCATACTCTGCTCTCACGACCTACTACGGCCTGGTGTACTCGGCGATTCAGGATATAGTGGCTCCGAACCAGCGCGGTGCAGCGATGGCGATTTATTTCATGGCCATGTATATGTGCGGCGCGTCCTTCGGACCGCTGCTCACCGGCAAGTTGAGCGATGTGTTGGCGCATCGCGCCGCGGCGCTGGCGGGTTCAGCCACGGTCACCGAAACTTTCCGCGCCACTGGCCTCCAGCAAGCCATGCTGATTATTCCGATACTCTGTATTGCGCTCGCGTTTGTGCTTTACATGGGCTCACGCACTATCATCACGGACATAACGCGGCGGGAAGCTATCGACGGCCGCGCGTCGTGACTCCTGATAGGTTGGGTGGAGTATCTACTCCACTGAGCGCTTCCATCAAAGCAGCAGCTAGTTCCCGAGTTGGCCTAGGTCCGTTTGAAGACCTGTAGGTTAAGATCGGTGCAAAGGAGTTCCGCATGTTCGGTCTTCCGACTAGTGTTCCGACCGGCGCGTTTTTGATCTGTCTCATGGCCGCCGCAAGCCCGGCAATGGCCCAAACGTTGCCACAGCCTCCTCTCGACAAGCAAACACCGCCGAAGGCCACCAGCCAGGCACGTCCGCCGGCTCCGACCCGCGATCCCACCACACCCGGGTATGTCAATGCCATGGAATTGCCTGACGGCACCATCCCATCGCCAAAGGAAGACGGCAACTTCATCATTGGCCCCACCCACAATCCCGCGCGGGAAATGGCCGCGAACGAAAGCGTGCCCCGGGGCGATGTCTTTGAATTCGCCATGGAATCCAAGGACAGCAAAATCTATCCTGGTATTGCCCGTGAGCCGAACACCTTCGCCGTGCTGGACCCGGCGGACCCGAACAAGGTGCTCGTCAACAGCTATCCTGCTCCCTATACGCGCCGGGTGGCGGTGTACGTTCCCAAACAATACGTACCTGGCACGGAAGCCCCGTTCATCGTCGGGGCGGATGGGCCTGATCAGACTTTGTTCACTGCACTCGACAATCTCATCGCCGAGCACCGCGTGCCGGTAATGATTGCGATCTCCATCGGCAACGGCAGCGGCGACGCTCAGGGCAGCGAGCGCGGACTGGAGTACGACACCATGTCCGGGCTTTACGCGGAATTTGTCGAGAACGAAGTGCTTCCCCTGGTGGAGAAAAAATACAGCGTGAAGCTCACTAAGGATCCCGACGGGCGTGCGACGATGGGTTGCAGCTCTGGCGGAGCGGCGGCGATGGCGATGGCCTGGTATCACACGGATCTCTACCATCGTGTACTGAGCTACTCGGGCACATTGGTGTACCAGCAGTGGCCGTATAACCCAAAGACCCCGCACGGCGCGTGGGAGTTCCACGAAACCCTCATTCCCAACAACCCGAAGAAGCCGCTGCGCATCTGGATGCATGTCAGCGATCAAGACCTTCTCATCACCCGCGACAATTATCACGACTGGGTACTCGCCAATGAGCGCATGGCCACGGCTCTGGCCGCCAAGGGTTATCCTTACCAGTTCGTCTTCGCTAAGAACGCTGTACACTGCGACCGCGGCGTGAAAGCACAGACTCTGCCCCTGGCACTCGAGTACGTATGGCAGGGATATACGCCAAAGAAGTGAACCGCCCTTCTTTCTTCAATACTCCCTCGCGCTTGAATGAACAGGCTGCGATAAATAGTCTCGTGGGACACGTGTATGCTCTCGTTGTTCAGGCAGTGACCGGACCAACCCACTAGCAAGGCTTATTGATTGGTGATGGTTGCGGTCGTTCCGTCGAATTTCGTGATGCTGATTGTGAACGGCTCGTTGTTGGACTTGGCCCGGTCCCGCAGCATGCTGAGCGCAATCTGCTCGCCCAGCAGGATCGACCAGTAGGTTGAGCTGCGGAAGTGGATGCCGGCGTGAATCCCGTGACCAAATGAGATGTTGTACGCCAATTTATTCAGCTCTCCGTTGATGTCCAGATTGTCTCTGTCCGCTCCCGAGTAGGAACTGAGCGAGAGGCCATCCGTGCTTGGCATGACCACGTCCCGATCGGCGTGGGTGAGCAGCGGCCGGATCCTCTGGCTGCCATCAAAGAAGAATTTGAGCACAGTGATGCACGCACCTCCAACCGTTCCGTGGCCTGTCGGATAACATGGGTGGGTTGGCGATCCCTCCGGGAATGCCTGTGGTAGCAAGAAGCTGCCGTAGCGCCCCTGGATGATGGGAAGAACCGCTGAGTTCAGGACGTCTTTGTGCAGCGCCATTGCCGCCTGAGGAACTGGCGTAGACCTAGTAAGATTCGTATGAACGAGAGCTCCATATTCCTCCGGTCGCATTCGCAGGTCCTTAATCCACTTGTGAAACCAGGCGCCTTTGAGCGCTCGCGTGGCCATTTCGGCGAGCGTCCCAGCGGCGTCTGGCCCTCCAAAGGTGCAGAAAGATTTCTCGGTCCTCGAGCCGATATAGGGGTTGCCGGGGTTCGGCGGTGCGCCTATCCCCGCCAGGACGAGGAAAGCGGTGAAGTATCCTTGATAGAGCACGTCCACGTGGGTGTACGCGGCGAGGTCTCGACCGTTTCGGATGAAGCGAAACGTCGGGTCAAGAGCCAACTGGCCCACCGAGGCTCCGCCGTTTTGGATCTGTTGGTACTCGCCGACCGAGGTCATGAAGTCGCTTCCTTCGCCCTCCAAGGGAACGAACGTCTGGTACCGCTGGCTGAGGGACTGCGGGCCGAAGAACGTCGGTTGGACCATGAACTGCGAGACGTACGGCCCTTGGACGTTGCCGTCGTCGGGCACGAACTGCCCGCGGAACAGATTCCCCGGTGTGACCGGGAACGGGTACTCAGCATTTTCACTGCTATTGAGGAAGGACAGCTTGTTCATGTCGGCGACAGCCTGTGCGACTAGCGAATTCGTCGGATATTCGGTAAATGGCACGTCGCGCAGCAGAGCACCCCAGTAGTGCTCGACCGCCTCGGCCGCCGTAATGTTGCTGGTAACGCTCGGCGCTGGCGGGAGGACGGTGGCATGTGAGTCAAGTCCTTCCAAGTCGAATGCAAGGGCACCCTGTGGTCCGTTGTGCTTCGAGTTGGCTCCCCCGCCGGGCGTCCCAACAATGATGGCCTCGAAATCTTCGAATTTGCCGCTCTTGAGGGCGTGTTTTAGGCTGAGCCAGGACGCAGCATTCGGCACGCCGAGAGTGTCGTGCAAAGAGACTTTGCTGTAGCTGCCGCTGAAGTCCGTGAATCTCGCCGCATCGCCATTGTCTGGTTGCTGCCCGACGTCGATCTTCTCGGCGTTGGCCGTACTAACGCGGTAGCGAAAGCTTTTGTCCTCGCGGCCCTCAGAACCATAGGGTACGACCGAGGCATCGGCGACCGACTGTTTTCCGCCGAGCAGGGGTTCCAAGCCGATCGTTCCCGCCGTCACGGCAGCGGCGGCAACACCGCTTATGTTTCCGAGGAACTTCCGGCGGCTGCCTGAAGGCGGGGTGTCCGAACGATCCGAATGATCGAGCAAATTCTTGGGATTGGCCACTTTGGTTCGTAGGGGAGCACTTTTATCGGCACTACGGAGATGTTTTTCGCCCATAGCACTCTCCTTATTTCTTCTTAGGTCGAGTCAATCTCGGCAATGGTTGAATATGAACCTAGACATTCATTTGCACTCCAGCGGTGCGCGAGGAAAATAAATATAATCGGGCCATTTCTTAGGTCAAGCTGGATCGCTGTGAGCGAGAGCTTACGGCAGCGACGAGATTATGTCACCTGGACCGAGGGACAGTTTTGGGACTGTTCTATGGCTTATGAAGGCCACTTGGTAACGCCAATGTCCTCTGCCCAAAAATAGCGATGGTATTTGAATGCTGCTGCCTCTGGGCCATCTTGCTTTGGAACGGGCCACTGGGCAACTCCGACAAGTCGGAAAACTGGTAACTTGGGTACGAACCCACGTGGACGATTAGCGCATTAATCAGGACTGAGGAAGGCTGCGGGTCGGTACCTTCGGGTGCTCCCTTCACAATGACGGCTCGCTTGGACTAAACTCCGCTCACCTAGTTCCGAATACCAGGCCCTACGTTCGGTTTTTCGCTTACTTCATTGATTAGAGACGGAGGTCCTATGTTTGCCCGACGATTCGCACTGCTCGCAGGCACTCTGCTACTCCTGAGTGTGACCGCAGTTGGGGACCAAAGCACACCAGCAGCCATATGCAATGACAATCGAACTTCAGCAGGGATACTTGCCGGTGGCGTTTTACGGATTCATCTCGAAGCGCGGCAGGCGGTCTGGTATCCCAATGGAAGTGACGCAGCACACCTTCTGGTTGCAGCCTTCGGGGAGGAGGGGCATGCGCCGCAGATTCCTGGCCCGCTGGTGCGTGTGCCAATACGCGTCGAGGTGTCTGCGACGATTCGCAACTCTCTGGACCACACGATCTACGTCCACGGACTCGCATCCCGCCCGGAGGCAAGCCTGCAACCACAGCCACCGACGGATCCTACGACAACGGCCGACACCGCAACGACACTTGAGGTTCCAGTCGGCGCCGTCCGCGAGCTTCGCTTCAAATCCGGTGCTGCCGGCAGCTATTACTATTGGGCCTCGAATGATCGCCAATCTCTCCAGATGCGAACAGGGCCTGACTCCATGTTATCGGGCGCTTTTGTCGTCGATGCACCCGGCACACACGATAGCGATCGAGTCTTTGTTATCAATACATGGGTACCCGCAGGGGGCAACGCGTTCAACACGCTACCAACGATAAATGGAAAATCCTGGCCAGATACGGAACGACTCGTCCTCAAAGTCGGCGAGCCCATACACTGGCGGTGGATTAACACCAGCGATTCCGACCACGCCATGCATCTGCACGGGTTCTATTTTCAAGTGAATGGAGTGGGCGATCAGGATCATTTTCAAGAATTCGCTCGTCAGGAGCGGCTTACGGTTGTCACGCAGGAGATTCTGCCCGGTGGAACATTTAACATGACCTGGATACCCGAGCGCCCCGGTCATTGGTTGATGCATTGCCACATGACGTTTCACATGATGCAGCCAGAGAATTTGCCTGGGTATGCCATCGCGGCGCACTATACTTCGGAAAACGCGGGCATGGGCGGCTTGGTGCTTGGCCTGGATGTCCAACCGTCGAGTAACTCCGCATCGACGGCGAGCAACGCGACGCCCGCTTCAGGTTCAGTCCACAAGTTTCGTCTAGTGGTTCGGCAACGTCCGGGCAGTTCTCGTTATTTTGAAGGTTTCAGCTACGACCTTTCTGACCCCGCCATGGAAACTTCGCCGACTGCGCTGCCTCCCGTGGGTAGCCCGTTGGTGTTGACGCGCGGTGAGGCTGTAGAAATTGAAGTGATCAACGAACTGAAGGAACCCACCACGGTTCACTGGCACGGAATCGAGCTCGAAAGTCCGTACGACGGCGTGCCGGATTGGAGCGGGACCGGAAAGCAAACCACGCCGGCCATCGCGCCGGGACACTCGTTTGTAGCGCACATGACTCCACCTCGCGCTGGAACCTTCATCTACCATTCCCATTGGCCCGAACAGAAACAGTTTGGCGAGGGTCTGACTGGACCTCTTATCGTTTTGGAGCCAGGGGCGAAATTCGATCCAGCCACAGACAAGATCTTTCTATTTTCTCGGGACGGCGTTGAGGGCAACGAGCCACTTCTGATGAACGGCAGCTCGCAGCCCGCGCCGATCGCCTTGGTTGCCGGTACGACCTACCGTATGCGCTTTATCAATATCACTCCGATCGATTCTGATCTGACATACTCGATTGTCGACGCGAGCGGCGCTCCAGTGTCTTGGCGCGCAATCGCAAAGGACGGTCAGGACCTTCCGCAGGAACAGGTAGCTGCGAAAAAAACATCGGGGGATACCATCACAGTTGGTGAAACACGCGACTATTCCTTTACTCCCAACCAGGCGGGTGAGCTGTATCTTCAGGCTGCGGCTTTTCAACGGATGTGGGTGAAAACCACTCTGATCGTAGGTCAGCGGGAATTGCGGCCGTTGACAAGTCCTTCGGCCACTCTGCTGGATCAATGGAACGAGATCGGACGAAAGCTCATCGCAATGGCCGAAGATTTTCCAGAAGACAAATACGACTACAAGCCTGCGGCGAATATGCGCAGCTTCGCCGAACGCCTCATCCACGCGGCTTCCGCCAACTATTTCTTCATCAATTCCGCACTCGGTCAGAAATTACCGGGTGACGAAGATCCCCCTCGGGCACAATTCAAAAACAAGGCCGCCGTAGTGGAGTACGTCAAGAAATCCTTTGCCGACGGCGCGGCGGCGATAAAATCTAAGGGCGACAGTGCAATCTCCGATGTTGTCCTTGATCCCTTCGGTTATGACGATCCACAGCACGCCGGCAAAGCGCAGATTCGACTGAGCGATCTGGCCCACAATCTAATCGAACATTCGGGCGAAGCTTACGGCCAGTTGAGTGTCTACTATCGTGTGGCAGGTATGACTCCTCCGGAGTCGCGCCCGAAGAAATAGAAACTTCACCTTTTGCCCCAAAAGCGCGCGAAGAGGTCGGTATTCCAGAAATTGATCGATCATCCGGGCATAGTGGGGGATTTTGTCGCCGGAGCCATCGCGCATTTGCAATCGGGGCGAGCTCAAGCGATGACAGGTGATTACGCCGCGGCACGAAAATCGTACGAAGAGTTTTTAACCTTGTGGCGAAACTTCAGTACCCACACGGACGGTTGGCGCGTTAATCGTTCAAGTGGCTTGTTTCTGAGATGCCGCCGGGCCAACTAGCCTGTACCATCGGCCAAGTTTGCAGTGCGTCATCTAGTGTGGATCTTCAATGGCAATGGTCACTGTTCCTCGTTACCCTCAAAGGAACAGCCCTCCATTGGAGGAGACCATGACGTTCAAGAATTGGACCGTTGCCGTTGCGATGGGTGCGTTTCTGCTGAGCGTAAATCCCGCGACCTCCGACGCACAAGGAAACGGCAATGGACACGGAAAAGGCCACAACAAGCACGACGATGACGTTGACGACGACCAGGCCGGACACTATTACAGGCACCACGAGCAAGACGCTGCCCGAGGCTGGTATTACGAGAATGCAAAGCATCTCCCGCCGGGGCTCGCCAAGAAAGATCAACTTCCTCCAGGATTGGAAAAGCAACTCGTGCGCCGGGGCTCTCTTCCCCTTGGGCTCCAGAAGCGCATCCAGCCCTGTCCTCAGGAATTAGAACGCCGTCTGCCTCCTCCGCCAGCGGACTGCGTCAACGTCCTGATTGGTGGACACGTCGTTCTGCTGAATCGTAAGACAAACATCGTCGTGGACGTCTTCCACTTTGAAGTGAACTACGTGGCTGCTGGCAATTTGCAATAATCCCAGTAGTGACGCGCTGGCTCATTCCTCTCGGATGCGACATCGCCTGTGCAGCTCCTGGTAATCGGAGTACCGGAAATCTCCGTACTAAAACTCACTTCTCCGGTTTGCACATCAATCAGGACCTAGCGCAACTGCAATAACTTCGGGCTCGCCGACCATTCCGCCCGGATTCATTGTGAGAGTACAGGTCGAACACAAACAATTCATTGAAATTGGGCACCTCATCGGCTCACCGCTTAGGTAAACCGCATACTCTTTCGCCTTGATATGTAATCGGACGGGTCACCACATTTTCTAAGAGTGCCACAGGAAAGAACCGATGTATCATTTGGCATCTAGACCGCGCACGTCACGTTCACCGTGCGAGGAATTATCGGGACCGAGGCGCGGAACTTCCGAGATTTGGTCGCCCACAAGTACACGAAATCCCATGACAGATTGGCAAATGCGAGAAAAGCGGCCGCTCCGAGAACCGGTGCGCGAGGAAGCTGGGCCGGCCCTCAAAAACTACATCACACCCGCCGGGTTGCAGCGGCTGAAAGACGAGCATCGGTTCCTACTGAGTCGCGAGCGGCCCGCGGTGGTGGAGGTCGTAGCGTGGGCTGCTAGTAACGGGGACCGCAGTGAAAACGCCGACTACCTCTACGGCAAACGACGATTACGCCAGATCGATTCGCGGATTCGCTTTCTCACGAAACGCATTGATGCGGCTGTGGTCGTCGATCCCGCCGCTCCGCGGCCAGGCTCAAGCGCTACGCGCGTCTTCTTCGGCGCAACCGTCACCTACAAGGATGCCACCGGCCTCGCACACGTCGTCTCGATTGTAGGAATCGACGAGTTGGACCTCGACCGTGGCTACATCAGCTGGCGTTCGCCTCTGGCCAATGCGCTGATGAAGGCGAGCCCCGGCGACCACGTGAACCTGCTTGCGCCAGCAAAGACGGAGCATCTCGAGATCATCGAGGTCGAGTACGCGCCGATTCCGATGGATCCCTTCCGCGAACCGCTAGGAGCTCAGTCGACGCCCAAGGTAGAACGCTCCTAGACCAAGCCCGCCCGACGCTGAGCGTTCCCCCGATCTTTGTCGTTTTTGCACACTGTGTCGTCAGGATCTGGACAGCGAAACGTTTACAATAACTACTCGGCGATTCCCACAGTCAAATTAGCTTATGTCCGGCGATTCTGAGCGAATCACGGATTAACCGGAAGTTAATCCGAGTCAAAAGGCTCGCTGGGACATTCTGGCTTGCTAAGTCCTGGTTTGTCGGCTTATCCATAACTTGGCTGGTACCCACTTGCACGGTTTGCGCTGCCGGCTCAGACGGTCGATGCAACACTTGCTGGGAGTTTACTCGCAGGAGTTTCGAAGCC
>Ga0210383_10000232_pt1 | contig 54765 bp, 52 predicted proteins | sample IncBWC14OmetaG_FD_160072 | JGI IMG/M metagenome (GOLD analysis project Ga0210383, IMG submission 160072) | Forest soil microbial communities from Barre Woods Harvard Forest LTER site, Petersham, Massachusetts, United States - Inc-BW-C-14-O ...
TGTGGTTGCGAGGATAAACTTGACGTGCGGCGGCGGCTCCTCGAGCGTCTTCAGCAGCGCGTTGAAGGCCGAATCGGTAAGCTGATGCGCCTCGTCGATAATGTAAATCTTGAAGCGGTCGCGCGCGGGCCGGTAGCTGAGATTTTCGATGATCGCGCGCGCGTCTTCGATTTTGCGGTAAGTGGCGCCGTCGATTTCATTGACGTCGAGCGAGCTGCCCGCGCGAATCTCGACGCACGCCGCGCATTCGCCGCACGGCTCCGCGGTCGGGCCTTTCTCGCAATTCAGGCATCGCGCGAGAATCCGCGCCGCAGTCGTCTTGCCGACGCCGCGAATCCCGGTGAACAAAAACGCATGCGCGATTCGGCCGCGCTTCAGCGCTTCGCCGAGCGTGCGCGTCACGTGCTCCTGCCCGACCAGCTCCGAGAAACGCTCGGGCCGCCATTTGCGGGCCAGTACCAAATGTGGAGTTTGAGCCTCGGCCATCGCGAAATTTTTTCGTCGGGACTGCCCGTCGAATGATAGCCAGGCACCCCTGCGGCACAGGGTGGCAGCCGGTACCGTTGCTTCCTTCCGGACCTGGCGGGGTTCGCGGCCTTCCCTTGCGCAGGACCCGGCTATCAGCGGCGGGCAGTCCCGAAAATTGCTCCAGCGCGCTTTCCTTTTGCGCGCCCTATTACAGTATCACAGCGGCGCTCATGCAACCGCCGATGACGATTTTGTTTCGTGCCCATTGGAACTCGATTGTGCGACGCGATGGCGTGGGACTTGCGCGGTTGCTATCTACAGTTGTCATGGCCTCGCACGGGGACAAGGTCGTTATCGGGCTCATCCAGATGAGCTGTGCGGCTGAGCCGCGCGCCAATCTCGACAAGGCAATCGCCAAAATCGAGGAGGCGGCTCAGCGCGGTGCGCAGATTGTGTGCACGCAGGAGCTGTTCGCTTCGCATTACCCGTGTCAGGTCGAGGATCCTAAATTTTTCGATCTCGCCGAGCCGATTCCCGGACCGACCACTGAAGCGCTCGGCGCTGTCGCGAAGGCGCGCAAAATAATCATCGTTGCGTCGCTGTTCGAGCGTCGTGCTGCCGGTGTTTACCACAATACTGCAGCCGTTATCGACGAGGCTGGCAAAATCGTCGGACGCTACCGCAAGATGCATATCCCCGACGATCCGCGCTACTACGAAAAATTCTACTTCACCCCGGGCGACCTCGATTTCGTCGCGCATCCGACGTCGCGCGGATCGATCGGCGCCCTCATATGCTGGGATCAATGGTTCCCCGAAGCGGCGCGGCTGACCGCAATGGCCGGTGCGCAAATTCTTTTCTATCCCACGGCCATCGGATGGTGGCATGGCGAGCCTGAGAAAGTCCGCCCCAAGCAGGTGAACGCGTGGGAGACGATCCAGCGCAGTCACGCGATCGCGAACGGCGTGTTCGTCGCGGCAATCAACCGCGTCGGCGTCGAAGGCGAACTTGAGTTCTGGGGCGATTCGTTCGTCGTCGATCCGTTCGGCGAAGTGATCGCGCGCGCGAGCGCCACCGCCGAGGAAACGTTGGTCGCCGAATGCAATCTCGCCAAAATCGAGCAGGTCCGCCGCAACTGGCCGTTCCTGCGCGACCGCCGCATCGACGCCTACGCCGACCTGACCCGCCGCTATCGCTCGTAGCGGTTCTAACATCCCACGCTCGTTGGTGGATCAGATGAACGTTCTACATATTCAGTCGTCGCCGCGAGGTGAGAGATCTAACTCTATCGCCCTGACCAACGCTTTTATTTCAGCGTCGAGGAAAGTGCACCCCGCTATTGATGAGGACATCCTGAATGTCTGGAACGAAAACCTCCCCGAGTTCGATGGCGCATCGATCGGGGCGAAGTACAAAGCGATCGCGCGCCAGCCAATGACAGACGCAGAATCGCATACATGGAAGCGCATTCTGGAATTGATGGGCCGCTTCCAACGCGCGAACCGAATTGTCCTTGGCCTGCCCATGTGGAATTTCTCCATCCCATACAAGCTCAAGCAGCTGATTGATCTGACCGCTCAGCGCAATTACCTGTTCACCTATGACGGCAAGGAATATGGGCCGCTGCTCGACGTCGCCAAGGCGCTCGTCGTCTACACGCGGGGATCTACTTATCGCGAAGGTACTCCGATACCGCCGTCGTTCGATTTCCAGGCGCCTTACATTGATTTCTGGCTTCGTATGATAGGTGTGCGGGAGATTCGCAGCGTGGTCGTGGATAACGCGTGGAATAAGGACGACGCCGAATCAGCGGCCAGTCTGGCCGCCGCCAGGCAATCTGTTGAACGAATAGCTGGAGACTTCTGGTGATTGTTGTGCGAGTCTTCTCAGCGCCGAATATTGCCTAGACAACCAGGTAGCCGTGACTGCTATTCCACCTGAACATCGCCGCATCCTCGCGGGCTACCGGATGCCCCCCGAGTGGGCGCCGCATCTCGCGTGCTACCTCGCATGGCCGCACAATCGCGAGACCTGGCCCGGCAAGTTCGAAGTTATCCCGCCGATCTACGCCGAGATGGTCGCGAAGATCGCGCGCTTCGAGCCGGTGCGCCTCGCCGTTACAGATGAAGCGCAAATCGACGAAGTGAGCGCGATGATTCTCGACGCTGCTCGCCGTACCGAAAAAGAAGCGCCCGGCCCACTGCTGCCGATCGATATATTTCACCTGCCGACCAACGACGCGTGGGCGCGCGATCACGGCCCGATCTTCGTCAACCGCCTTCCGAATTCCGGGGCGGTCGGACCAAATCAGATCGCGCTCGACTGGCTCTTCAATTCGTGGGGCGAGAAATACGGAGCCTTCGATCTCGACGACGTCGTTCCGCAAAAACTCGGCGCGCGCTACGGCTTCGAAGTGATCGAGCCGGGTATCGTGCTCGAAGGCGGCTCGATCGACGTCAACGGCGCAGGCTGCGTCCTCACCACCGAGTCATGCCTGCTCAACCCGAATCGCAATCCCAAATTGACCCGCGCCGAAATCGAGGATTACCTGCGCACCTACCTCGGCGTGAGCAACGTGCTGTGGCTTGGCGACGGAATCGCCGGCGACGATACCGACGGACATATCGACGACCTCGCGCGCTTCGTCGCGCCCGACACTATCGTCACCGTCCTCGAAGACGATCCTGCCGACGCCAACTACGCCGTCCTGCGCGACAACCTCGCGCGACTGCGCGCGATGCGCCATCAGGACGACCGTCCCTTCAAAATCGAAACGCTCCCGATGCCGCCGGCGCTCGTCCTCGACGGCACGCGGATGCCCGCGTCTTATGCGAACTTCTACATCGCAAATGGCGGCGTCCTGATGCCGACCTTCGACGCCCCGTCCGACGCGAGCGCCGCGCAAACACTGCAGCGCCTCTTCCCGAACCGCCGCGTCGTCGGCGTCCCCTCGACCGACTTGGTGTGGGGCCTGGGTTCAGTCCACTGCCTGAGCCAACAACACCCCGCACCCACCGCCGTCTGACCCTCGATCGTTCTGTCCAACTGAAGCCAGCGGAACGGTCAGCTCCGCCTCTCGCCTCAATCTTAATATCTTTAATATTATACTTGACAAACTTAATATTTGGATCAATATTGGACCTCGATGAGGCCGATTATTCTCAAATGCCCTTCTTGCGACGGCAATCTCACCATCGCTCGCCTCGACTGCCCCGAGTGCAAGATTTCCATCGAGGGCGAGTTCACGCCGCCTGCGCTCCTCAAGCTCACGGGCGCCCAAATCGACTTCGTCGAGGTCTTCATCAAGAACCGAGGCGTCATCCGCGAGGTCGAGCGCGAGCTCGGTGTTTCGTACCCGACCGTCCGCGCGCGCCTTGACGACGTTATCAAGGCACTCGGCTACGCCACCAAGTCCGTAGCCGACACTTCGGCTGCCGATAACACCGGCTCGCGGCGGCGCTCGGTGCTGGCCGATCTGAAGGGCGGCAAGCTGACTCCCGAGGAAGCGCTCGCTGCGCTCAACGATCGCGATTTGAAAGACCGTTAACACTGAAAATAAACGGAGGGAACTTTCAATGGCCATCTCGACAATCGACGGAGTTGAATCGGTCCGCGTCATCCGCGCATCCGGGAATCTGAAAATCGCCGGCAACGATCCTCCCGCGATTGAGATCGACTCCAACGTCGCGCCGCGCGTATCGACCAGCGCGGGCGTCGCCGAAGTGACGTTGCGCGACAACGCCGTCATCTCGGTCCCCGCAGGCGTCACCCTCGAGGTCGAGGATCTCGCGGGCAACCTCGACGTCGCCGATCTCGCCACGCCATTCGCCGTGACGCGCGTTCGCGGCAATCTCAGCGCGCGCCGGATCGGCGCCATCTCGATGCGCGACACGGTCAGCGGCAACGTCTCCATCAAACAGGCCGGCGCAGTGGACGGGCTCAAAGTCCGCGGCGCGCTCTCGGTCGAATCAACTGGCGCGATCACGTTCAGCCATGTCGCCGGCAGCTTCGATTGCCATTCTGTCGACGGCGAAGTGGCGATCGAAAAGATCGCCGGCGGTGCGAGGCTGTCCGGCGTGCACGCGCCGTTCATCGCGCGCGTCATCGGCGGACATCTCGAAGTCGAAGACGGTGCCCACGTCGAAGCGGGCGTCGTTGGCGGCAGGGTGCGCGCGTCGAACCTGTCGGGCGGGCTGCAAATCGGAAAGATCGGCGGCAAGCTCGCGGCCGACGGCGTCGCGGGCGAAGTGGCGGTCGGCTTCGTCGGCGGCAACGCACGCATCAGCAAAGTCGGCGGCTCGCTCAATCTTGAAGAGGTGGGCGGCGCTATCGATCTCAGCGGTCCCTTCCCGGCCGACAAGGTCTGGAACGCCAGGTGCCGCGGCCGCGTCAATATCGAAGTCGACCCGGCCGCTTCAATCGAGCTCGACGCGTCCGCCGGATGGGGCCGAATCCGCACTTATGGCATCAACGCCGACGCGCTCAAATGGATTGGTCGTAACCACGTTCACGGTCCTGTTGGCCCCGAGCCGGCGACTGGCACGCGCACGAAAATTGCAATCGAGACGCGCGGCGCCGACGTCATCGTCGCCAGCGCCGATGCGCGCGATCGCGATTTCTCCGGCCGCGGCTACCGCTCGCGCGCCGCCGAGTCGTTCGCCGCTCCTTTCGAAGACTTCGTCGACGACCTCGGCGGCGAGATTCCCGCGTTCGTGCGCACCGTGCTCGACGCGGCCGGCCAGTTCGTGGCTGAAAGCGGCGGGCTCTCGAGCGGCGTCGTGCGCGAAGTCACCCGCGACGTGAAACGCAGCGTCAGCGAAGGACTGCGCGAGGTCGAGCGCGCCATTTCCGAAATCGAGGATCGCGTGCCCGACGACGTTGGCGCCCGCCTTTCGAAGTTGGGCAAGGAAATCGGCGAGCTCGTCTCGGAAACAGTGCGCGGCGGCTCGCGCGAGGCGCGCAACGAGATGCGCGATCGGGTCCGCCAGGCAGCACGCGAGATGCGCGACAAGATTCGTGAGGCGGCGCGCGACATGCGCAACCGCCCACACGACGAACCTGGCAGCACTACTCAGTCGACTACTCAATCGACTACTCAGTCCGACGAGGAGAAGCCCTCCACCAGCAAGTCAGATCAATTCAGGCCCGGCGGAACGGTGAAACTGAATCGCGACGATGCGATTCTCGAAATCCTCGCCGCCGTCAAGGACGGCCGCCTCGAACCCGACGAGGCCGACGACTTGATCAACGCATGGATGGAGGTCTCGCGCACCGACGAGGTCCGCCACTGAACGCTCAGACCTCGTAGTGCCGAATCTCGATCAGGTGACGGCTGGGGTCGAAGAAGTAGAGGTTCTTGCCCGGCCCGCGCGCGCCGCCGCCCGCCGAGTTGATCGACGCGGCTGTCTCATCGCCGGGGCCGCGCATGTTGCCGACGGCGTCGAAGGCATCCCCATATTCGATCTTCGCCTCGACTACGCGGCGGAAGACCTCGTCGAATTCCTTGCGCGACATCGCGAACGCAAGATGCTCACCGCCCTTCGTTCCCCACTGCGCAACTTGCAGGGTGAAGTCAGGCGTCACGCGCAGTATCGAAAACGGCTCCCGGTCGCCCTCGTACTTCAAGCCCAAAATGCTCGCGTAAAACTCGACGCTGTTTTTTCGATCGTTCACTGCGAGAATTATATGGTCGAGCTGAATAGTCATCGCATTACTCACTTCGCGAACTGAGTCATCGACAACGTATTGCCGTCCGGATCCTTGAACCAGCAAACCATGCCGCCGCCGTCCGGCGTCGTCCAGATTCCCAAGTCGTCCTGTTGCAACTCCGGGATGCGCTCGAACTTGACGCCCTTCTTCGCCAGCTGCTGCACCGTCGCCTTCAGGTCGGCGACCTTCCAGCCGAGCGTCGTGAACGGCACCGGCGTGAATTTGTCCCGCGGCTTCTCGATGTGCAGATGGATCCCACCCGCCTCGTAGATGATCGCCCACCAGGCGTCCTCGATCAGCTTGAGCCCGAGCACTCCGCCATAAAACGCCTTCGCTTTCTCCGGCTGAGTGGTTCCGACGAATGCCATCACTTCGCAGTTGCCGAGCATGGTTCAATCCTCCGCGTTCACCATCAGTAGTTTGTTAGCACTTTGAGCTACTGGCTGTCTTGCGATAGATTGCCATTCGATGCCGAAAAAGCGCCACTGGTTTTTCGACCCGTACAAGTACCAGGTCCGTACCGGCATCACGCCCGAGTACGCCGACGGCCACGTGATCAAGACTCATTCGCACCCGTGGCATCAGCTCGTTTACGCGTCGCGCGGCGTCATGACGGTGCGGACGCCCGAGGCGTCGTGGGTGGTGCCGACCAATCGCGGCGTCTGGGTTCCGGCCGGCACGCGCCATTCGATCGAGATGTCAGGTGCGGTATCGCTGCGAACGCTGTACCTCGTGCCGAGTCTCAGCCGCTCGCTGCCCAACGAGCCGCTCGTCATCGGTATTTCTGCCCTGCTCCGCGAATTGATTCTCCGCATCGTCGAGATCGACAGCCTCAATACTCGCAACCTCGCCCACGCGCATCTCGTGTCGGTTCTGCTCGATCAACTTCACGCGATGCAATCCGACGCGGTCCATCTGCCGCTGCCGCGCGACGCGCGTGCGAAGCGAATCGCCGCGACGCTGCAGAAGGAGCCTTCCGACGCCCGCTCGCTGGTGGAGCTTTCGCGCTACGCGGGCGCGAGCAAGCGTACTATCGAGCGCCTGTTCAAGATTGAAACGGGGATGGGCTTCGGCAAATGGCGCCAGCAACTCAGGCTCGGTCACGCGCTGCGATTGCTTGCTGCAGGCGATCAGGTCACGACGGTCGCGATGGACGTCGGCTACGACAGTATCAGCGCATTCATCTCGGCGTTTCGCGCGACCTTCGGCAAAACCCCGGGCCAGTACTTCCGTGCCGCATAGAACGCTTCGGGGGGATCGCTGTTATGGCTTGAAGGTTTTGAAAGCGTTCAGGATTTTTCCGGTCAATTCGCTGTTCAGCGTCATCCCCTCGAGTGCCATTCCTTCAATCGCCAGCACCAAGATATGCGGGATTACGTCGTAGTGAGCAATTGTCCCTTCATTCGGTGGAAAGAGTTCCCTGAACGATCGATCGATAAATTCCCCTGACCGATTGTTCGCCGCGGTTACCGATTCGCGCAAGTAGGCGTCGGTGCGGCTCGCGACAACGAGTTCTATCCAGGCGGTCATGAAGCGGCCGTTGGCAATCTCCCATAACTGGTCGACCGCCATAGCCCTCCGATCGCTCTCGTTGGTGAGCTGGCTGACCTTCTCCTTCATCTGAAAGAACATCAGCTGGAATAGGTGCTCGACCGCGCTCGTCAGCAACTCTTCCTTCTTTGGGAAATGATAGAGTTGCGCGCCGCGCGACAGGCCTGCGCGCTCGGCGATTTCGGAGGTGGTGGTGTTCGCGTATCCGCGCTCGATCAGACACTCGATCGCCGCGTCGAGCAGGCGTCGCCGCGTTTCAGCAGTCTTCTCGTCCTGCGTCAGCCGCGGCTTGAAATTGTTCCCCGTTGGTGAAGAGGCGCCCATAACGCGACAATCGTAGCAGACCGGGGGTGGTTATCAAGGAAAGTAGCTCCATGCTAACATCGCATTAGCAGCATTACTGTTGTGTCTCGCGCGCTACTTGATGCCCGCAGGAAAAAGGAACGTTACGCTGACGCGCATTATCCATTGCGGGGCGCCGTCGGGGCGCTTCACAAGGTCGTACGCGCCGACTTGCAGACTCATATTTTGCGTCCCGATGTTGAATGCCCTGCCGACATCGGCGCCCATCGGGATGAGCCACGCATTAGCGGTGTTGGCGGTCCAGTCGTAGGTCATCTGCGGATCGATGTCGGCGTACCATCCGCTCTCGAGGTTGTAGCTGATCTGCGGCTCGATGTAGGTCTGAGCGACGCTCCCGCGCGCATGTGTCCCGGCGAACGACATCAGATGGTAGGTGAGGATTCCACCGAACCATGGACCCTTGGTGTAGACGAGCGCCGCCGTCGGGCCGGCTGACCATCGGCCAGTCCCCAATTCCGAGCTGCTGGCGGTCGGGAATTGAAAGATCGGACCGGCGCCCCAGATCCACGTCGACTCTTTGTGCGGCGTTAGGAAAAATGAAGTCTGCAAGTCTTCCAGTCCCGATTGTTCATGCGGCGTGGGCGAATACGCGACGGTCAAGCTCGGCCGCGCCATCAGGTCCCAATCGTCATTGAGGGAGAAGGGGAACAGCGGCTCGATGTTCACGGCGTCGCCGGCCTTGCCGCTCCGGCCAAGTTGAAATCCGGTCGTCGACTGAATCGGAACTTTGACAAAATCCTCAAACGGATTGTGGACGCTGATTGCCAGCTGCTGATTGGTGAGCGAAGGCGTGGGCGCTTGTTGCGCGTGAGACGGCACTGCGACGACGGCAATAATCAGAATTGCCGGGAGCCATGCAAGAAACGGAACTTTCAATCGCGGCCGGTTCAAAGTGACTCGTATCCTATCGGACACAGCCGGCTGCGCTCGACAGACACGATAGCGCTTCCGCTTCGTGTCGATGTTTTCACGGTGAGATCGATTCGCGATCGCCCCGTCCGTGATATGAATTCATCCCAGGAAAAGAGGTCTGACGATGGAGGCGAAGGGCGTGGCGGCGTGGCGGCAGTCGATAGCGGAATATACCGAGCGGCGCGTCATGCTGATTTTGCCGCTGGGATTCGCCAGCGGCCTTCCGTTGTTGCTGACCTTCTCGACGCTGTCCGCATGGTTGGCCAAGGACGGCATCAGTCTCAAGACTATCGGCGCCTTCGCGCTGGTCGGCACCCCATACGCTTTCAAATTCCTGTGGTCACCGTTGATCGATCGGCTGCCGCCACCGATTCCGATCGGACGACGGCGCGGATGGGGCCTGACGATCCAGCTCGCGCTCATCGCGGCGACGCTTGCGCTCGGTGCATGCGACCCGAAAGTTCAGCTCGCGCGTATGGGCGCGCTGGCCCTGCTCGTTGCGTTTCTGTCGGCGAGCCAGGACGTCGTGATCGACGCGTACCGGGTGGAAATCTTGACGGAGGAGCAGCAGGGTCCGGGCGCCGCCATGATCCAGACCGGGTACCGAATCGCGATGCTGGTGTCGGGGGCGGGCGCGCTTATCATCGCGTCGAGCTTCGGCTGGTTCGCAGCCTACGCCACGATGGCGGCCTTGCTGGGCATCGGGATGCTCGTGTTCATCTTCGGGCCCGAGCCGCCGGCGCCGCAAGCGAAGACTGATGCTGCCGCGGGACCGTTGCATGCGATTCGCGAGTGGTTCGCGACTGCGGTTGCTGGCCCGTTCGCTGATTTCATGCAACGCCCGTTGTGGCCTGCGATCGTGATTTTCATCGTCGGGTACAAGCTCGGCGAAGCGATGGCCGGTGTGACGGCGATGCCGTTGTACATTTCGATCGGATTTTCGCTCAAGGAGATCGCCGCCGTCTCCAAGCTGGTCGGATTCTTCGCAACAGTAATTGGCGCGATCATCGGCGGCGTCGTCACGTCGAAGATCGGCGTGATGCGCGCGCTGATTCTGTGCGGCGTCCTGCAGTCGGCCGGCAACCTGTTTTACGTGCTGCAGGCGGTAGGCGGACATCGGCTCGACTATCTCGCGCTATGCGTCGCGGCTGAGAATCTCACCGGTGCGATGGCGGGCACGGCGCTGGTGGCCTATCTGTCGGGGCTATGCTCGCCGGCATTCACGGCGACGCAGTATGCGTTGCTGTCGTCGCTCGCGGCGGTGGGGCGCACGATGGTCGCGTCGTCGGGCGGAGCGCTGGCCGAGAGGCTTGGCTGGGTGCCGTTCTTCCTGATGACGACGGTCGTGACGATTCCCGCGCTGGTGCTGCTCATCTGGATCGCCCGCCACGATCGCGAGCGTGTGCCCGACACCAGTAACCAGATGTTACATGGATAACCGATTAGGTCGAATCGACTTCAGTCTGCGATCGTTATTCAGCTTGTCCGCCAACGCGTCTGATAGATTTCAGCAATGTCTCCTCCTGCTGCATCAACCGGCACCCGAAGATTGCGGGGCCTCAAAAATGTTTCCTGGCTCTCGCCGCGCCAACTCGACAAGCTATCCGGCGCGCTTACGATCAGTGTGATCGAGAAGCGCGCAATCATCATCGGCGAGCAGCATTCGCCGGACACTGCATATGTCTTGCTTGCGGGAGTCGCGCGAATTACCTGCCGCAATCGCAAAGGTCAGCGCACGCTGGTAATTATGGTTGCGCCGGGAATGATTCCGGGTTTTCCGCCACCGGTCGCCGGCATCAGTTATAATTTTCGCTGCGAAGCGGTCACCCTCTGCCGGGTCGGGACAATCGAGCTCGAGAAGTTCGTTGAGATCTCACTCGGCATCGCGTCCGCGGACTTCAAGCGGATGGCCTCGAGCTACCTCGGCCGCTGGGATTTGGTGCAACTGCGCTGCGCCAATTTCATGGGATGCAGCCTGGAAGAACGCCTGGCTCTGATTCTGCTCGAACTAAGCGAAAATTTTGGCATCCCCGATCCGAAGGGGATCAGGCTGACGCTGCCGGCGCGGCATCGGGATCTCGCCGAGCTGGTTGGCGCGTCGCGCCCGCGAATCACCGAACATTTGATAGCCTTCGAGCACCGGCATCTGATCTCGCGCAACAAGCGTCAACTCGTAGTCAATCGCGATCGCCTGGAAAGCTTCCTGGCGCAAACTCATCTTGCGGTTGGCGACGGCGAGCATCGTAAAGTTCGTCGTAGTTTGCGCTAGCATGTAGCTGGCGGCTGAAGCCTACGTGTTCCTTCGATCCCCCATTTAACGTTCTCCACGGTACAACGCATTTGTTATACAGGTGACATTCCGTTTCCTTTACCCACGGTAAGGGCGTATCGTTCAATGTCTGGACGGTGCGAATTTGAATGAAAGAAATAACTCACGTGAAACTGATCTTGAAAGACTGAGCCGGCTCAAGGCTCTGTCGTCGCTGTCGTCCTCCGAGCTCACACTTCTCGTCGGCGCAATGGCGCTGGCAAATTACAAACGGCATTCAGTGATCCTGCGCGAGGTTGCGCTCGCTCAGGATGCACACATTTTGTTAGCAGGCATTGCGCGAATCACTTGCCGCAACGCGCGCAACGAGCGCGTCACCGTCGCAATCCTCGCGCCCGGCCCGATCCCCGAGTTCCCGTCGCTGCCTATCAGCCAGTCCGGTTTCCAGTGCGAGGCTTACAACGATTGCCGCGTCGGCACCGTCAGTTGGGCCGATTTCGACGGCATCACCGCCAATGCGTCGGGCTCCGCCTTCAGGCAGTTTCATCGCAACGATCTGAAGCAGTGGTATCGGCTGCTGCTGCGGAGCTCGAGCTTTCTTAACCTCGGCCTTCACGAGCGAATCGCCGTCGCGCTGCTGGAACTATGCGCGGACTTCGGAATCGAGGAGGCGCGCGGCACGCTGCTGCGCGTGTCGTTCAGCCACAAGGACATCGCCAATCTGGTCGGCGCGTCGCGTCCCCGTGTGACCGAGCATCTGGCGCGATTGGAGCGCGAGAAGTTCGTTATTCGGCAGGGACGGCAGATGGTCGTGCAGGTAGCCAAGCTCTTTGATTCGATGAATGCGCCCGCAAATGTGCACTTGAGCCTGAATAACTGATTGACGCGGGGCTCGCTGCCCGGTTCGAAAACCTATTCGGTAGGGCGCCACGAGTAACGGGGGATGCTGTGGAGACAAGTCTCAATTTAGTACGCGTAGAGGTGATCGACGACCCGGCTACGATCGCGGAGCTGGGCTTCGAGGCGCGCTGCGAAGGCGATGACCTGATTTGCCGGCGGTGCGGCGATGCGCATGAGTCGATCGCTGCAGTCCTGGTTGTGCCGGCAGGCGGGCATGCACGATGGGCGCTGTGTGCGAATTGTTTGCTCGAAATGCCCTGAACGCGAACCCGGGATAAATGGCGATGAACAGAATATTCGATCAATGCGACAAGCCGGGCGAACTCTTGCACGCGGTGCTGGAAGGTTTGGTGATCGCCGAAATAAGCGACGCAACATTGCCGCGGGCGCATCTCGAGCCTGCAAACCAGCCTCGACGCGGCTTGGGAATCCAGAGCTTACGCCCCGGACGCGTTTCCGGTCCCGATAAATCCGGGACTACTCGTTAGGCTCTCGCACCAATCATCCGCTCAAGCCCAGCCGCGCGCGGGCGTACTGTTCGGCAGAATTATCGAAGTCGATACTTGCGTGCTGTGCGCCGACGTTGACATTGCGAAAGGCGGCCTGCATCGCGCTCGGCGCGTATACCGCATGCGCTCCCGATCCTGAGAACATTCGCGCGACCGCGCGACGGCATAGCTCGGCGGCATACGCGGCCTGCCACTTCGCGCGCACGCGGTGATCGTTGTCGAAGCCCGCGCCGGTCGTCACCAGGCGATCGAACTCGCCGAGGATATCGTGAATTAGCAGATCCGCCGAATGAATCTCAGCGGCAGCCTCCGCCAATCGCACTTGCGTCGGCCCATGCTCGGCCTTCCGTGCGCCGGTTAGAATGACGCGCCGTTCTTTGGTCCGCTCGATGAACTGAGCCAGCGCGAATTTCGCGGATCCAAGCACCGCGGTCGACACCGACACCGACAACATCGCTTCGGCTGAGAGTCGATACAGATTCGTCGCGTGATTCGCCGCATGCGGACTCGCGCCGCGAAACAGAATCCGCGTATCGATCGTCCGATGCGCGGGCACGAACAGATCGTGCGCGACCACGTCCTTGCTGCCGGTGCCCTGCAGGCCCATCACGTGCCAGGTGTCGTCGACCTCGAGCTCGGCGCGCGGCACAACTACGTGGACCAGCGGCCCATGCGTCGCGGCGTCGGCGCATCCGAGAATTACCCAGTCAGCGTGATCGACGCCGCTGCAAAATTGCCATCGTCCCTCGACGCGATAACCACCCTCGACGGCGCGGGCCGTTCCCTGCGTCGACAGCGTGCCCGCAACCTTTCCGTCACGGCCGTCGCCGAAGACCTCGTCCTGCGCCGCCTCGGGCCACGAGCCCATGCACCAGTGATGTGCGCCCATAACCATGAGCACCCACCCGCTCGAAGGGCACGCCTCCGACAACCGCGTGACACTGTCGGCGAGCGTCCGCAGACTTAGCTCGTAGCCGCCAACCCGGCGCGGTTGCGGAATCCGGAACATGCCCGCGGCGACCATTGCGGCCATGCTCTCGGCCGTGAGCTTGCGCGCAGCGTCACATTCGCGTGCATGCGCGGCGAGCGTCGGCGAGATCGCGACGACACGCCGCATCATTTCATCGTGATCGATCTGCATATTGGCCACAGTACTCAGATCGCGGCGCGAATGGCTATTCGGATTAGCCAGTTCATCGCGGCGCCAGCGCTTCGAGCGCCCGCTCAACCGGGTTTGCGCTAGAGCCGGCGCCGCCCTTCGATCCCCCGCGCCACGCGCCGGCCATTCCGACCGGCGTGATGCACACGTGCGTTGCGCCGGCCTTGTAATGCGCCGCGACTCGATCGCGAATCGCCTGCTCGTCGCCCCACGCGACGATCGCATCCGCCAGCCTGTCGCTGCCGCCGCCCGCGAAGTCGGAGTCACCAAAACCCATGAGCCTGAAGCTCTGTAAGTAGTTTGGAAGGCCAAGGTAAAACTCAATCAGCCCGCGAATCGCCGAGCGCGCCTTGCTCGCGTCCCTTTCAAGCACCGAGATTTGTTGCACGCAGATCAACTTGTCGGGACCGATCGCGGCGCGAATTTGCGCAACCCGCTCCGCCGTGACGAAGGTCGGAAGAGTCCCGTCGGCTTCGGTGGCAACGAGGCGGAGCATCTTCGGCAGCAGCGCCGCAACGATAATCGGTGCGTCGATCGACGGCTTCGCCGCGCCGTAGGGAGCCTCTTTCAGCCGCGCGATGTAGTCGCGCATGAAGCTCAGGGGCTTCGCGTAGTTGATCCCCACCCGCGTCATCATGGGCCCGTGGCTGATTCCGATCCCGAGTACGAAGCGGTCGGGAAACATTTCGGCAAGCGTCCGCGCGCCGCCCAGCATCGCGATCGGCTCGCGCTTCCATACGTTCGCGATCGCCGTGCCGACGACCAATTTTTCCGTCACCGTGAGCAGGTGCGCTGCGAGCGCGAACGGATCGCGGCCGAAGGCTTCGGGAAACCACAACGCGCCGTAGCCGAGCTTCTCGATCTTGCGCGCAAATGCCGCAAGCTCGCTCCCCCGCATGGAATCCATCAATGCGTCGACGCCGAGAGTGGCAAGATTCATCGGGAAAACCTCCAAGGTACCGGACCTTCCGACCTTTACGCCCCAAAGTTGAGACAGACAAGCAAATGCATGTTAGAAACAGGGTCGTGAAGAGGACTTTATTCCTCGCGCTTGCCGTGTTGTTGTTTTCGTGCGGCGGCGCAACCAAAGACTCGCCGAACCAGTGCGGGCCGTTTGGCGCCCGCTCGGCGGCGGTAATCTCGGACGTCAAGCCGAACTGTGGCGACGGCGAACTGCTCGGGCCGTGGCAGGACGCGGACAAAATGGATCGCTACGCCTGCCTCTACGAACCGAAATCCGCCGGCGCGAATAGCAAGTTGCCAATGATCGTTTACCTGCATCCTTCACTATTTTCGGCCGGATGGATTACTCAGACGAATATACTTGACCTGAAGGACTCTGTCTCACTCAGCGACGATCCGAAAAATGTCGGCTACATAGTACTGGCGCCCGAAGGCCGCGACACGACGCACTACTATCCTGTTCCCGATAGCAAGGGTGTCGGATGGGACAACTGGTACCGGCAGCTGAACCCGGCCGGCGACGTGAAGCTCGGTGACACTACCTGGCGCGAAAATGCGGACGCGGCGACAATCGATCATTTCATCGCCGCCGAAGTCGCAACCGGCAAAGTCGATACCGCGCGGATCTACATCACCGGATGGTCCAACGGCGCCGCGATGGGTTATCTCTACGCCGTCAATCGTCCGAACATCGCGGCCGCCGCGGTCTACTCCGCGCCAAATCCGTTCGGCGCCTTCGATGATCCATGCCCGCAGCAACCGGTCGCCGCGCCGCCCGCGGACATTCAGAAGATTCAAATCTTCAATCCTGGCGCACGCACGATGCACGTCCACAATTCTTGCGACGTCGGCGGGATCTGTCCCAACGGCGAGGAGATGGCCAGCTGGCTGAACTCCGCTGGAGTGTTTGTGGACGACATCATCCTCGACAATCACCACAACCGCGTCTATTCATGTACCGATTCGTGCGGTACCGATCCGACAGCTCCGATGGATTCGACTGCCACTGCCGCGGGCTCGGTGATCGGCCTTGGCAATCACATGCGATGGCCCAGAGAGTGGACCACTGCGATGCTGGATTTTTTCCGCCAACATCCGCTGAAAACTGCGCCCTGACGCAAATGTCAGTTTCGCGATTGTACCAATCCGAGCGCGGTCGTATCGTCGGAAAACGAGGACGCTGAGACTATGCAAACCAAGGCCGTCAACGAATCCCGCTCACCCGCGGATTTGCTCGATCTCGCGCGCTATCCGATTCTCGATCTGCATTGCGACGCGACGCGCGAATTGACCCGCCGATGCCGCGATCAGCTCGATCGCACCGGCGCCTGCGAGCTGCCCGGATTTCTGAAGCCTGACGCAGTCGCGATACTCGTGCGCGAGAGCGACGCACTTGCCGCGCGCGCCTATCACAGCGTCGTCACCGGCACGCCTTACCTCGAAGCTCCCGATCCTTCGTGGCCCAACGATCATCCGCGCAAATTTTACGAGCCGACCTCCGTCGGTGTCGTCGCCTACGATCAGTTTCCGGCGGACTCCGCGATGCGCCAGTTGTTCGAATGGGATCCGCTGATGGAATTCATAGCGGCCGCGCTGAACAAGGACCGCCTCTTTCGCTACGCCGATCCGATGGGTGCGCTGAATCTTGCGGTGATGGGCGACGGTGAACGCCTGCACTGGCACTACGATCAAACCGATTTCGTCACCTCGATTGCGTTGCGGCCCTCGGAGTCTGGCGGCGATTTCGAATACGTGCCGTTGATTCGCAGCGCCGCCGACGAAAACTATCCGCGCGTCCAGCGTCTGCTCGAGGGCTCCATCGAAGGCGTCGTGCGCGTCCCGATGCATCCGGGGACGCTGCTGTTGTTCGAAGGCCGCAATTCGATTCATCGCGTCACGCCAATCGCCGGCTCGACGACGCGGCTGGTCGCGCTGCTCGCGTACGACACCAAGCCCGGAACGCGCAGCAGCAAGGGATTGCAGATGGCCCGTTATGGCCGCACGGCGTAGGTCGGTCACGCCGCCGCGTTCGCGCGCGCGCAAACATCCCGCCGCGCCACCCGGGACTCGCATCGAGAAAGACTTGCTCGGCCAACGCGCCGTCCCCGCCGACGCGCTCTACGGAATTCAAACCGTCAGATCGCTCGAGAACATGAGTTTCTCCGGCCGCGTGCTCCGAAATTATCCCGACTACATTCGCTCGCTCGCCATCGTCAAAAAAGCCGCCGCTCGCGCCAATCGCGACGCGCACGTGCTCGACGCACGCTGCCAGAACGCGATCGACTACGCCTGCGACGCTCTGATTCGCGGCGAACATCTCGCGCATTTTCCCGTCGACATGCTCGCCGGCGGCGGCAGTATCGCCATCAACATGAACATCAACGAGGTCATCGCGAATCTCGCCAATGAGCATCTCGGTGGTGCCCGCGGAGCTTACGCACCCGTGCACCCCAAGACCCACGTCAATGCTTCGCAATCGACAGCCGACGTCTGTCACACGGCGGTGCGGATGACGGTGCTCGCGAGATGGAACGGATTGCGCCGTGCGCTCAACCGATGTGTGTCGACCTTTCGCGCCAAGGCGGAAGAACTGCGGCCGGTCGTGACGCTCTCGCGCACCTGCCTGCAGGACGCAGGCCGGGTATCGCTCGGCGAGCTCTTTGGCGGCCACGCGCAAGTGATTGCAAGACGCGCCGGCGAACTCGCGCTCAGCGTCCGCGCGCTCACTCAGACAAACCTCGGTGGCACTGCGATTGGCTCTGGGAGCGGCGCGCCCGTGACTTACCGGCGCACCATCGTAAAGCGATTGAACGAAATCAGCGGACAGACTTTTACTCTGCGGCCCAATCTCTACGACGCCGCGCAGAACATTGACGATCTAGCGGCAGTCTCGGCGCAGCTCGCGATGCTTGCCGAGGTGCTGCTCAAGGTCGCGCAGGACCTGCGTCTCCTCGCGTCGGGTCCAGACGGCGGCTTCGGCGAAATTATTCTGCCCGCCGTTCAGGAAGGCTCGTCAACCTTCCCAGGGAAAATAAATCCGGTGATTCCCGAGACGATGATCCAGTGCTGCTTCCAGGTGCTCGGATGCGAGCGCGCGGCGCGGCTCGCGCTCGAGCGCGGCGAACTCAACTTGAACGTCTTCGAGGGCGCTGCCGCCTCAAACGTCTTCGATGCGCTCGCGATGATGGATCGCGCGCTCGTACTCTTCGCCGACCGCTGCGTCAGCGGGATCGTCGCGAATCGAAAACGCTGCCGCGAACTCGCGTCGCGCGCGCGTTACTAGAGATTGTCCTTGTAGTCCTGATCGATTGCCTTATCGATTTGCTGCGCGAGATCGTCGCCGCCGCCAATCTTCGCACTCATGAGTTTCCCGAAAGAAATCTTCCGCCGCTCGGACCAGGATTCCGGCTTCCACAGCTGCGATCGGATGAAAGCCTTGGCGCAGTGGAAGAAACACTCCTGGACCTTAACGCGAATCGCCAGCAGTGCCGGCGCGCCGCGAGCGCTGAGACGAACCAGCAAATCTGGATCGGCAGTCAACTCCGCGCTGCCGTTGACGCGAAAGGTCTCGTCCGTGCCGGGAACCAGAAAAATTATTCCGACCCGCGGATTGGCCAGGATGTTCCTGAGACTGAACATCAGCCGGTTGCCTTTGCGTTCGGGAATCACAATCGTGCGCTCGTCTTCAACCGCGACGAAACCCGGACCGTCGCCTTTCGGTGAAGCGTCCTGGTTGCCGTCCGCGTCGGCAGTCGCGAGCACAATAAACGGCGATCGACCGATGAAGTCCGTCGCAGCTTCATCCAACGCCGAAAGAAGCTTTTTCGGAGTCAGCGGATTCGGCTCGCCGATCAGCGCTTGAAGTTGTGCAACAGTTTCAATTCGATGGCCCGACATTTCGCCAATCCTCCGAATACTCAGTCGCTTACCGGAATAGTCTCACGATCCCACGCATCGATCGACCGCGCGATTCCATCTTCCAGCGTCGAGAAAGCATCAGTGTAGCCGCAATTCCTAAGCGCCGAGATGTCCGCTTGTGTGAAACTCTGATATTTGTGCGCCAGCTGTTCGGGAAACGGTACATAGTCAATCGCTCCCGCGCCCAACCGCCCGATTACAATGTTGGCGACGTCATTGAAGCTGCGTGCCCGCCCCGTCCCGACGTTGAAGATGCCCTTGCGCACCGGCCCTTCGGCCAACGCCAGGTTCACGCGAACGACGTCGTTCACAAAAACAAAATCGCGCCTCTGCTCGCCGTCAGCGTATCCACCCGATCCCTCGAACAACCGCGCGCGTCCGCTCGTCTTCAACTGCCGGTAAAGTTGATACACCATCGACGCCATCTTGCCTTTGTGCGATTCGCGCGGCCCGTAGACATTGAAGTACCGAAGACCGGCGACAGTACTTTCTGATTTCGCGGCGACGCTGCGGACATGATTGTCGAATGCAAGCTTTGACAGCGCGTACAGGTTGAGGGGACGTTCGTTCTCGTGCGACGGCGCGAACGCATTCGACGCTCCGTACACCGATGCGCTCGACGCATACACCAGTGGAATTTTGCGCGAAAGCGCTAAGCGCAGAATCGACCTCGAAAACGCGAAGTTGTTTTCGATCATGTAGCGGCCGTCGTCGCAGGTCGTGTCGGCGCACGCACCTTGGTGAAAGATCGCGTCGACCTTTTCGCTCAGAATTCCGCGCTCGATCGCGCGAATGAATTCCGCGGGCTGCACGAAGTCCGAGTACCGCAGCTCGCTGAGGTTGCTGAAATTGTCACCCGTGCGATCGACTACCAGCACGTCGCTGATGCCCTTGGCATTCAACGCAGCCAGTATATTGCTGCCGATAAAGCCCGCACCGCCGGTGAGAATGATCATGACTTCACGTTGCTATTGTACCTGCTGCTCCACCGTGCGCTCACCTTCTGCAAAATTCTGTTTGGCGCCTCCGCGAACCGTGAATTCGATCGTCTGCATTGGACGCGCCGATTCACGAGCTATCGATAGAGTGTGCGCGCCGGGCGACGGCGTCCAGAGTAAGGTGCCCCGAACCGGCGCAAGCATGCGGCCGTCGAGAATCCACCGTGCATCTCTCGCGCCGCGGCTGGCTTCGAAGGCGACGCGCTGCTCGCTCGCGGGAATATCCGGATCGAGCGCGATGATCGTACTCGCTGCGGGCGCGAGAATTTGCGGATTAGAGTTGTCGAGACTGTTCGGCGATGCGCCCGGCTGCGTATCGGCGAGAAACCATTCATTCCGTGGCGGCTCAACCGCGCCCGGAAAACTAACCTCGCCGAGCACCACATCTGTCGGCCGCAAAACTTGGCCGCTGCCAAAGCGGTCGTGCAGATAGTTCATCACGCTGATCCAGGTCGGAGCGGCGCCGGTAATTCCGGTCACATCGCGCATCGGCGCGCCCGAAGAATTCCCCACCCACACGCCAACCGTGAACTTGTCCGTGTAGCCGACGCACCAGTTGTCGCGCATATCTTTGCTGGTGCCCGTCTTGACCGCGCTCCAATAGCGCGTCGCGAGGCTGTTCTCCAGCCCGAATGTAGTACTGCGGCTGGCGCGGTCGGATAGTATGTCGGAAATCACGAATGCCCCTTCCGGAGAGTACACTTGCGTCGAAATATGACTATCGGCATCAGTAGTCAGTCGAAGATCTGAGTATCGCCCGCCGTTAGCCAGTGTCCGATACGCATTCACCAGTTGCCACAGGCTCACGTCGGCCGATCCAAGTGCGAGCGCCGCGCCATAGTAGTCGCCCTCTTCGACGAGTCCGCTGAATCCCAGTTGCCGCAAACGGTCCGCGAACACCTCGACACCCACCAGGTCGGTCGTGCGCACTGCGGGCACATTCAGCGACGACGCGAGCGCCGTGCGCATCGAGACCAGCCCTCTGAATTGGCGATCATAGTCGAGTGGCCGATAGATTCCGCGCTGCTCGGGCAATTCCAGCGGACTGTCTTCGATCAGCGACGCGGCCGTCAGCAGATGCTGGTCGACGGCCAGCGCATACAGGAACGGTTTGAGCGTCGAACCAGGCTGCCGCGGCGCGCGGATCGCGTCGAAGTCCGGCGCATTCGACAATTCGCCCGCCCCGCCGACATAGGCCCACACTTCGCCGGTGGAATTCTCGACGACTACAACCGCAGCGTCATCGACGCGCCGGTCGCGAACATCGATGATCTGTCGATGCAGCGTGTCGATGACGAAGCGCTGGAGTTCGCGATCCAGCGCACAGCGCGCGGATCCTTTTTCGCGGACCAGCAAACGTTCAGCAAGATGCGGTGCGAGCGCAATTCGTCCGTACTCGTTAGGGCGGTCGTCGAACGCGCTGTCGATCGCAGACGCGATAGCACTCGGCGACAGGCCCGACCCGTGCATCGCGCCGCGCAGCGCGTTGGCACGCCGCTCGACGACTTCACGCGGCGCATTCGGTGCGCGAATCAACGCGGCCAACACCGCGGCCTCCGCCGAGTCGATTCCATGCGGCGCCTTGCTGAACATCACACCGGCTGCCGCCCCGATTCCCTGCAACTCGCCGCGGTAGCTCACGAGGTTCAAGTAGGCTTCCAGGATTTCAGGCTTCGACCATCGCCGTTCGATCGCGAGCGCCGCAAAAATCTGCCGCAGTTTCCGTACCATGTCTTTGTGCGCCGACCTTCGCGAGAGCCCCGGATCGATGATCGTCGCGAGTTGCATCGTGATCGTGCTCGCACCGCGGCCGCGTTCACCAACCGCCGCGCGTGCCGCGGAAGTCATGAGCGCGATCAGATCGACCCCGCGATGACTCCAGAAATGACGGTCCTCCGCGCTGACGACCGCCACCTTCACCGCCGGCGAGATCTGCTCGAGCGGCGTCCACGCAAACCTTCTCCCGTGTGAATCTATTCGCAGTTCCTGAATCGGATCGCCATTGCGATCGATCAATTCCGCCTCCGACGGCCGCCATCGCGCGCGCACCTCGCTGAACGTCGGTGTCGCCGGACCACTTATTGCGAGCGCCACCGCCGCGACCATCGCGCTCACAAAACCCAACGCCACGGCTATCCGCAGCATCTACGGCGCGACCTCGAACGGATCATTCGGCAGCTCGCCCAGCATCTCGGGCTCGTAAAGCGCGCCGACATAAGTCGCGGGAAGCTGGAACGTTCCCGCTTGATTGAGCCGAATCGTGTACTCGATTTCGAACGTCCCCTTCGGCACGTAGTCGTAGTAGGCACGGAAAGCGTCGAACGCGCGCTCCGAGTAAATCGGCCACACGAAGCTTTCCGTATCGATCTTTTCGCCCGACGTCGCAATCGCCGAATCGCGCCCGAGTCCCGTGCCGAGATGCGACGCGCCCGCCGGAATCGGATCGTTCACCACCACCCACGTCATGTCAGTCTGCGCTTCGACCTTGAGATGCACCCGCACGAGGTCGCCGCGCTTCCATCCGTGTGCGTTTGTATTTTCGACCGGCAGCAGTGTCCGCGTGATTCGATAGCCGCTCGAAAATGGCTGCGTCATCGGTACCGCCGCGAGTGCCCGAATTTGCACCCACGGATTTCCGCTCCCCGCATGCTCAATTTTGAGATCTGACGCCGTGGTCGGCCAATCGAACGCGAGGCTTCCGCCCTTCGGCTCGCTCGCCCAGTTCAGTTTCTGCGCCGCCGCCTGAATCGACGCACTCGTGATTCCCGCTACTGGCGTCGCCTCGTACTCAGCCGTAAATTTCCGGACTGCCAGCGTGCCCCACGCGTTGGTGATCGTTTCGCTCCACGCTCCACGCGACTGCAGCGCCAACGCGCCGCGCATCACCAGCGGCGCGTCGTCACGCCACAGGTTATTGTCGATCAGCAACAGCGCGAGCCGCACCATGTTGGATTCGGGCGAGACCATCAGCCACCACATGTCGTCGCGCGGGTTGCTCGACAGATGCATCGCCGTGCCTTGCTCGTTGAGCCGCGCGCGCATGATTTGCTCGGCGTCCTTCAGGCGTTGCTCGCGTGCCGGAATTTGCGGAACGCGCAACAGGATGCTCCACCAATCGATGACCGCCGAATCGGGCCACAGGTTCGGCTCGATCGCAAAGCTGGTGATCATCTCCGGCTCGGCGTGGCCGGTTCGCGCGAGTGCGTCGATCGCCGCCAGCTTGCGCAACGTCAAATCCGCGGCTTGGATCGGTCCCTCGCGCACGATCTTGCCCTCGACAAAATCGCTCAGGCCCTTCTCCAGCGTCGCCTCGGCGTCGGCCGGAATAGTCAGTCCGGCTTCATGCGCGATCGAAATGAAATAGGCAGTTAGTACCTCACTTCCATTAGTCATTGCCGGAAAGTATTTGAGTAATCCGTCGGAGTCGGTATACGACGGCAGGTCGGCGACGATCGCGTTCCACAGTTTCGGCTCGCCCAGCGCGACTGCCACCGACACGCGCTGCTCCATGCATCCATATGGATACTCGCGCATCCAGTCGCGCACACCGTCGAGCCCCGCCGCGAGCGACGGGCTCAACGCCACCTGCACGCCGCCTTCGCCCGCCAGCGCGTCGGCCGGAATCGCGACCGGTTGCACGATCGGCTTCTCGTATCGCATCAGCGTCGCTTGCAGTGTCCGCACCGGCACCGCCGGAATCACGCGCTGGCTGATCAGCAGATGGTCCGACGGTCCATGCTCGACGCTTGCGTCGACGTGATACTTGAGTTCCTTCACGACGCCGGGAACCTTGACGTTCCACGAAATCGTCGTGCCCTGCCCAGGCGCGAGCGCGATCGTCTGCGCCGCCGGCGCCTGCGCGAGCCCATCGATCTTCGCCTTCACCGTCGCGTCGAACGCCCGCTCCGACGCGTTGCGCACCGTGAACTCGGCCGCGAACGAATCGCCGTTCCTGATTATCGGCGACACCCCCGACAGCAACATCAGATCCTGCGTCGATCTGATACTCGCCGCGCCGGTGCCGAACTGATCGGTGCCCGAATCCGCGATCGCGACGATTCTGAAACTCGTCAGCGAATCGTTGAGCGGCACCTCGACCGTCGCGTCGCCATTCGCGTCGAGCGCGACCGACGCCTTCCACAACAGCAGCGTGTCGAACAGCTCGCGCGTAATCTGATGGCCGCCGCCGCCGCCCGGCGGAATCGCCTTGATTCCGAAGTGGCGCTTGCCGACGACTTGCATCTCCGCCACCGAAGTTTCGACCTGGTACGATCGCCGTCCCATCATCGCGTCCAGCAGTTTCCAGCTGTCGTTGGCGCGCAGCTCGAGCAGACCCTCGTCCACCGCCGCGACCGCGACCGCCGCGCCCGGCGCCGGCGCCTTGCCGTCGAAAGTTCTGACCGAAATTTTCACGCTCGCTTTATCGCGCACGTGATACACGGATTTTTCCGGCGCGACTTTCACGCTCAGCCGATGGTCCCGCCAGCCGACGCGAATTTCCGCGATACCCAGTTTGAACGCCGGCTTGCCGAGATCGACCATCGCCGTCGGCTGCACGCCCGCGATTCTCCCGCGCACCACCAGCGCCGACACGAATACGTTCGGCGCCCAGTCGCGCACCGGAAGCGTGATCACCGGATTGCGCCCCGGCAGCTCGACGATCGACGCCGCCAGCACGCCCTCGCGCTCGACCGTCACCAGCGCAGTCGCGTCCGCAAACGGCATGCGCACCTGGAAGCGCGCGACGTCGCCCGGCTCGTACGCCGGCTTCTCCGGAATAAAATCCATCCGGTCGTCATCGCGCCCCGCGAACCACTCGCGCTCATTTGCCGGTATGAAAATCTCGCTGTTCGCCGAGCTCGAATTTCCCGCGTCGTCCGTCACCGTCGCCTGCAGGATCGCGTTGCCCGTCACCGGCGGTTTCTGTTCGCACGAAAGCCGCCCTCGCTCGTCGGTCACGCCCGCGCACAGCGCGCCCGCCAGTTTCGTTTCCTGCGTGTTCTCGTACGCGTAAAATCCGCCGACCAGCCGCTTGCGATACGAGTATTGCATTCGGCTGAAAACATCGACGCGCACCGCCGCATTCGCCACCGCTTTGCCCGCATCGTCGACGACCGCCAGATGCGCTCGCACGACGCCCGGCGACGACGCCCAGTCCTCCACCTGTATTCCCACCAGCCGGCGCGCCGGCCAAATCATCACGTCGTTCGACACCGTCTGGCTCTCGCCGTTGGGGTCGCGATACTCGAGCTCCGCATGCACCTGCACCGGCGTCTGTTCGCGCGCGATATCGCTGATATCCGTGCGCGCGCCGCCCGCGTCGTCGAGCGTCAGGTCTTTCCGCTGATGCACCCCCGGATTCTGCTCGGCCTCCGTCCCTTCCGAAAATCCCTCCGTATGCACGATTCCCGGCTTCACGACGCCGTTGGCAAAAACGTAGTCGTCGAAATCGGCGAACTGCGGCGTCGCGTTCAGGTTGATCTGGCTGCGCAGCGTGACTGGCAGTCCCTTGGCCGCGCCGCCCGACAAATATTCCGCGCTCAAGTCGATCGGAATTTCCGTGACCGCCACGAGCGGCTGCGCCGGCACTTTGATCGCCGCCTTCATCAGCGGGATCCGGAATTCCTCGACGCGAAAATTTCCCGTCGTCAGCGTCAGCGCCGTAAGATCAACCGCCGCCGCGCCGTCTGCGCCCGGCGTCGGACTCGGCGCGATATTTTTCCGCCGCGACATCGTCACATCGTAGGTCCCGAGCTTGGCGTCCTTCGGAATCTGCCAATCGTTCTCTGCGCTGCCCGAGTCGCTCCACTTGACGTCGAAATCGTAATGCTGATCGCCGCCCGAAAAAGTGATCGAAAGCGTGTCCGGCAGATTTTCCTTCGGCACCGCCGACAATCCGTCGATCGTCCTGGCGCGAATAAAATGCTTCATGTGCACCGTTTCGCCGGCGCGCAGCAGCGTCCGGTCGAACACCGTGTCCGCGACGTACGGCGACGGCTGATAGTCGGTCGGCAGATGGAACCGCCACGCCTCGATTCCCGTCTGCCAGCTCGAATGCACAAAGCTGAAGTCCTCGCCCGATTGCGCCGTCACCAGCAACCCGCGCCCCAGCCCGTTCAGCGCCTCGACCTGGTTCGTGTAGTAGTCGCTCGAGTGATCGGTCTGTGTCGAATCGCATTGCGGCAAATTCGCAAACGCCGGCGACGTCGGCACCATCGCAAGCCCGCGCGCGTCGGTCCGCCCGCTCCACAACTCCGCGCCATGACAATCCGCGACCGCGACGTCCGCGCCTGTAACCGGATGCCCGCTCTCCAGCGCCGTCACCCACACCAGCGAATTTGCCTGCCCCTGCTTGAAATGGACCGCGAGATTTGTCACCAGCGCAGCCGTCGGCACACACATCGGCCTTGGCGCGCCGAGCAGAACGCTCCCCAGCCGCGCGCTCTTGAGCTCGACGATATACAATCCCGGCCGCTTGAGCGGAATTCCCATCACCTCGAAAGCGTTGGGGCCGTTGGGCTTCGGCATCGCGAACTGGCTGGCGCCGGCCGCCGCATCGCCCCCGAATACCGACGTCGCCCGCTTCGCCTCCGCCACCTTGTTGAGCCAAGAGAGCACGTCGCCCGCCTTGGGCGCCGGCACGCGCCAAAGCGTCGCCTCGATTCGCGTCACCAAATCATGAACGCTGAAGCCCTCCGCACTCGCCGCCGATCCTTCAAGCTTCAGTTGCGCGCCCGCAATTTGCGCTTCGAGATTTCTCACGGTGACCGGCAGCACCGGGTCGGCGCTCTCGATTATTCCGAACCGCGCCGCGAACTTCGCCAGCGGCGGAAACTCGCCGGTCGCAACCGTCATCGGAAAGCGCGTCGCATTCGCGAGCGCGCGCCCCGATCCATCGACCAGGTTCGCCGGCATCTCGACTTTGTACTCCGACGACTCCTTGAACGGCCCGTTGAACGCGATCGACGACGTCTCTCCCGGATCGCTCGGCGCCGCGAACTGCCGCGCGCCGTCCGGCCCGACTAGCGCGATCTGCTTCGCCTGCGCCGCCGAAATTGCCGACGTGAACGCCACCGTGATCGGCGTTAGCGGAATACACCCGGCCTTCGCGCTTTCCCGCTCGCACTGGATTTTCGCCTCGAACAGCTTGCGTGTCTTGTAGCTGATCGTCTGATCCTGGTCGGTCGCGATTCGGCTCACCGACTTGATTCCCTTGCCCCACACCAGCGTCACCGCCGTGTTATTCGGAAACCGCTGCTTCGCCTGCAGGATCACCACCGGCTTTTTCGCCGTGAGATTCGCAAAGCGCTTCAGCAGCGTCTCGCGATCGGCGCCGCTCATAATCGTCGCGCCGATCGTCTGCGGCATCCCCTCGACCGAAAACCCTGCGTGCGCCACGACCGACGCCGGGTCCGCGTCCGTATCGAGCACCAGCACGAACGCCTGCTCCTCATCTATATTGTTGCTGTCCGCCCACGGCCGCTGATCGACGATCGACGGCCCGCCCGTGTCGAAGTCGAATTTGCGCAGGTCGGTAAAAGCCTTGCCCGCCAGCGACTTGAGCCCCGCGCGCAACTTGAAGCTGCAGCGCAGTCCCGCCGGCAGATCGTTATTGAAGTCGTACGACCAGTTGCGGCTGTCGATCCATCGCGCCGCGCCCTTGGCCGCACAATCCACGATAAACGGTACCGTCGTATCGCGCGGATCGCCCAGCGCGACCATCGGCTCCGAAAATCGCGCCGTCACCTGCCGCACCTGCTTGACGGTTCCCGTCGGCGTGAACCGCACCACCGATGGCGCGTCGCCCGCCGCCGCGATACCGGCGAAAACCAAAATGGCCGCGCATACGCGCGCAATCAAAAATGTAAATTGAATCAGCCGGAATCCGCCCGCTAGCGACCTATTGATAGGAGTTCCTCCCGCACCGCCACGCCGCGCGTGGGCTGCGACATCCTGTCGATCACCGCCCAATCAACGCCACAATGCCCCCGACGCGGTCCCCCCGCAAGCAGACTCCTTACGACTTCGACTTTTTCGAGGCTTTCACTTTGCCGGACCTGTTGAGCGCGGCCGCCTGCCGCACCAGCGCTTTGAACGCCGACTCGTCGACGGTTTCCCCCTCATGAATATCGATCGCGCGGCGCACGTTCCCATCGAGACTCGAGTTGAACAGCCGAGCCGGATCCTTCAGCGCCGCGCCCTTGGCGAAGGTAAGCTTGACGACTTTCTTGTACGATTCGCCGGTACAGATAATTCCGTCGCACGACCACACGGGCGTCCCCATCCACTTCCACTCCTCAACGACGCCCGGAATCGCGTCTTTTATAAGCCTCCGCATCCGGCCAAGCGTCTCCCCACGCCAATCGCCAAGCTCCGCGATTCTCCCGGAAATAAGCCCCGCCGCCTCTGCTGAACTAACCCCAGATTTTTTCATGCCGCTCATCTTAATATCTCCCCCCCAAAAAACCTCCAAACAGGGACCCTACGAGTACTCAGGGTAAACTCCGTCCCGCATCTTATCTTTCCTGTCACTGGGTGCAGGGGTCACCCCTGCCCAAAGGAGGTGTGGAACCCGGGAGGGGTTCCACATTGAATAAAATCCTCCCCCCTTCCTACGATCGCGGTCGTTGCCGTTGCGCAGCGCTCTTTCGTCCCAGGATTACCGGATACTCTCTCGCCGCGAATCGTCGCGAGACTTAGGTTTTTTCGCGAAGCCTATGCCACTGAAAGGCAGGCCATCGTTCGAGAGGATGGAAGCCACTTCGCGCGATGAGAAACTTGATTTTAGTTAAACCCGTCCTTGGGTTTCACGCTTCCTTGGGCAGAAGTGTTCTTCGACAGCGACGATGCGTGTGTTCACGCTCACCACGGAACCATCTGGCCGAGGTAATTTAGATACTGAAGACCCGCTTTTCCGGCCTGTGCGTCCATCGTATTCGCGAGATTCGGTATGCTTTCCTCGACGCTCAGAGGCGCTTGTGGGCCGCCCAGATCGGTTCGCACCCAGCCAGGAGCCATCAGTAGCAGGGTTCGCCGATCATCGGCGTGGCGGGCGGCGAAGCTGCGCATCAACATGTTGAGCGCCGTCTTGCTGCCACGATAGATCTCGTACTGTCCGTTATTATTGTTTGCGATGCTGCCCTGTCCCGAGGACATGATGCCGATCGTGCCGGTTGGCAACACGAGCTCCTGCAAACTCTCGACAACACGCATGGGACTCAAGGCATTCGTTACCATCATGCGCGTGAATTCGTCGGTGGAAATGTCGGCGAGCGTGTCACGCGTACCGATGCCGGCGTTGACGAACAGCATGTCGAACTGTCTCGATGCCAGACGCGCCCGCAGCGCGGCAACCTGATCTGGATAAGTAATGTCGACGGTCGCGATTTCGAGTCGACCTTGAGCGGCTCGCGATAGATCGCGCAGTTTTGATTTGGTGCTGTCCCGCTCAGTGGCCACTACGCGCCAGCCGCGCTTGAGGTACTCCTCAGCCAGGGCGAAACCAAGGCCGCGGGACGCACCAATGAGAAGGAGCTGTTTACCAGACAATGTAGTGGGCATTACGGCTTGTCCCGCATGCCGTCGAGATCGCGCATCGCACGCTCGAGGATTTCGCGCACCTTGTCGATTCGCTCTTGCGAGGCCGACTCGCCTGCCACTGCACGGAACGCTGCCTTGACCAGGCGCTCCGCAGGCCCGCGAACCTCGGCGGCGTCGGGATCGTTCGCATGACGCCATCCGGCCCATCGCCGCGCCCGCCACCAGATTCGCCGCACGGTTTCGTCCTCGCGCTTGAGTTCCGCGGCGCCCGCGTCGGTGATCGCGTAAATGCGTTTGCCTTCCTTCGAGTCCGACGAGATCAGGCCTTCGTCTTCGAGCTGCTGGAGCGTGGGATAAACGGTGCCGGCGCTGGCCGCGTAGATTCCGCCGGAGCGCTCTTCGAGCTGGCGCATCAGCTCGTAGCCATGCTTGGGACCGTCGGCTATCAGAGACAACAGTGCGAGCCGCACTTCGCCGGGGCCGAAGAATCGCGCCCGCATCCCCATCATGCCGAATTCTCCGAAATGGCGACCGTGCCGATGAAAACGTCGAGTTCCGCAAATCATTATTGATATGCCTCCGTTACACCGTAAATCATGTAGCAAGGTATATCGTACGATATAGCCGGAGTCAACGCGAAAGTGCCGTACCTTCGGCCTCAGCTACTTTGTTCTCGATGTTCGCAGACTTCTGCCTTGTTAGCCCATGACGTGCACGGATGCCGGCTCGATCACGTAGGTCACGCGCTTCTCGCCTGGTGTGCGGAACGGATACTTGTCCTGATTCAGGTACTTCTTGGCCAGGCTGTCGATATGCGCGTCGGCTTTGCTCTCGTCTTCGCTGATGACCGGCCCGCGGATTCCGATGTAGCGATACGCGTTATCCGGATCGACGATCGCCAACGCCACCTTTGCGCCGACTTTCATGTTATTTGCCTTCACCCGTCCGCGCGCCGTGTTGATGCGAATTTTTCCGTTGGTGTAGTCGAACCAGACGGGCGTCACCTGCGGCGATCCGTCCGGCATTGTCGTCGCGATATTCGCCAGCGGTTTCTTGGTGGTCAGGAGGTCGAGAAATTTCTCTGGAATCGTGCTCGATGCCATCGCGGGGTACTCCTTAATTAGTGACCGTATCGATTCAGATTAGACGATCGCTTGCGTGAGGCAACCGCTTGTGAGTCAAACTGCCCGATGAATTTGACACCTCCATTTGCATACGTTAATAGCCAAGCCTAAGCTCGAATCTGGAATGCGGCGCGGGGGAATTGCCCGAATGGCGCCGAGGAGTGTTTTGTAATGGCGCTATTCAACAAAGAGCCCGAAAAAAATCCGAAGATTCAACCGACCACGACTCCGATAAATTCGTCTTCATCGCCAGCGCCCGCTGCGTCGGCTTCCTCGACGACGTCCACTGTCGCTCCGCGCCCGAACGGACCCGCTCCGGCCGACGGCCGCGCTTATCTCGATCGCGGATCGAAAATCTCCGGCAAGATTTCCTTCGAGGGTCCCGCGCGAATCGACGGCGAGGTCGACGGCGAGATCAACGCCAAGGATAGCCTCACGATCGGCGAGTCCGCCGTGATCACCGCGCATATCCGTGCCGCCTCGGTGTCGGTCGCGGGCAAAGTCAGCGGCGATATCGTCGCGAGCCAGCGAATCGAAATCCGCCCGTCGGCGAAGGTCAGCGGTAACGTGACGGCGCCCGTGCTCTCGATTCTCGAAGGCGCGATGTTCGAGGGACATTGCTCGATGCAGCCCGAGGGCGTCCGCGAGGATCGCAAAGTCACCGTATTTCCCAAGGAGGAGCGCGAGCCGCTGGTCGCCGTCGGAGGGCAGAAGCAGGCCTGAACTGCGCCCGCCGATCAGCTATATTGTCCGCGTTCCCAGGTTCCCGATGATGAAGCGAACTTCGACAATCCCCCCAGGGGAGACGCCGTAATATGCATATCCCGCCGAATTGGGGGACGTTCTTTGCGCTGATTGTTTCGTTCCTGGTTTTCTGGTTTATATTCAGCCGATTATTTTTTCGCCCGTTCCTGAATCTGCTGTCGGAGCGCGAGCGCAGATTCAAGGACTTGAACGATCGCACCGAGCTGTTGCTCAAGCAGGCGCGCGAGGCCGAAGCGGAACGCGAAGCGCAGCTGGCCGAAGTTCGCAAGGGCGCGATCGCTCGGCGTGAGACTGAGCGGCGCAAGGCAGAGGCCGACGCCGTACAGCTGATGGAAAAGGCGAAGGCTGATGCGCGAGAGGCGCTCGATCAGGTGCGCGCCGGTATAGAGACGGAACTCAAGGCGGCGGAGAGCGAACTCGAGCGGATGGGACATAGCCTCGCGGGTGAGCTGGCCGAGCGCGTGCTGGGCCGGCCATTGAACAGCGGAGCGGCGACAGGCAAAAACAATTAGGCGCGACTGATTCGACCTCAAATGAAGAAGAGCATCACATCGGCGGCGATTTTCGCTGCCGCTTTTTTTCCGCGCGCCGCCATGGCCGCAGAAGACGCGGGCGCGGAGCACGGATCGTGGCTGCTGCTGATGTTCTTCGCGATCAACTTCGCGCTGTTCGTGTATGTGCTCGTCCATTTCGCCGGACCGGCGCTGAAGAAATTTTTCGCCGATCGCGCCGTCACCATTCGCACCGCTCTGTCGCGCGCACAAAGCGCACTGACAGAAGCCGAAGATCTCGCCAACAAGGCGGCGGCGCGGATGGCGGCACTCGCGGCGGAACTCAAGAAGGTCGCTGACGAGCTGGAACAGGAAACCGCATACCAGGTCGGCAAGGTCGCCGATCTCGCGAAGGTGACCGCCGAAAGAATCCATCGCGACACCGAGATGAGCAGTTCAGCACTGTCCGAAGCGGCCAAGCGCCGCGTGCGCGCGCAGCTTGCCGAATCCGCTGCGACCATCGCGAGCAATTTGATAAGCCGCGATTTTCAGAGCAACGATCAGGGCCGGCTGATCGACGGCTTTATGGACAAGCTCGGCAGCGGTGACCGACAATGAAGGGTTCGCGAGTCGCCAAGCGCTACGCGCGCGCCCTGCTCGATCTTGCCGACAAGAGTAACGAGGAGAAGTGGGGCGCCGAGCTCGACCGGCTGGCCGCGATGGTCGAGTCGCCCGAATTGCTCGAGCGCCTCGCGTCGCCCGAACTGTCCGAGCAGTCTCGGCAGGAGGCGATGGCGAAGATTGCCGAGCGCCTCGATCTCAGCTTCCCGGTGCGATCTTTCGCGGTCGTCATCGCGCGTCACGGCCGCATCCGCGAGATCGGCGCGATCGCCGAGTCGTATCGCGACCTGCTCGATCAGGCGATGGGCCGTGAGCGCGCGACGCTCACCTTTGCGATTCAGCCGTCCGACGCTGAGGTCGCGCGCGTGGTTGGCGGACTCGAGACGATCGCGAAATTGAAAATCATCCCGACCGTGAAAGTCGACGCCGCGCTGCTCGGCGGCGTGATGGCGGAATTGGGCGGAAAAATTTACGACGGCAGCCTTGCAACTCGCCTCGCGGAGGCAAAACGCCGGCTCGCAGGCTAGGCAGGAACGACTACATCTATATGGCAGAAATTCGACCATCAGAAATCAGCGAAATCCTCAAAAACGAAATCAAGGGTTTCGAGGGCAGCATCTCGGTGCGCGAAACCGGCCGCGTCCTTTCATGCGGCGACGGCATCGCCCGAATCTACGGCCTGCAGAACGCCGCGTTCGGCGAGCTGCTCGAATTTCCGCATCAGATTTTCGGCTTGGTGCTGAACCTCGAAGAGGACAACGTCGGCGCCGTTCTATTCGGCGACCCGCAGGCAATCCAGGAAGGCGACGAGGTTAAGCGCACCGGCCGAATCGCCGAAGTGCCCGTCGGCGAAGGCCTGCTCGGCCGCGTCGTCAACGCGCTCGGCCAGCCGATCGACGACAAGGGTCCGATCAAAGCGACCGAAACGCGCCGCATCGAAATCAAGGCGCCCGGCATCATCCGCCGCCAGCCCGTCAAGGAGCCGCTGCAGACCGGCATTAAGGCCATCGACACGATGCTGGTTATCGGGCGTGGACAGCGCGAGCTGATCATCGGCGATCGCCAGACCGGCAAGACCGCGATCGCGATCGACACGATCATCAATCAGAAAGGCCTCAACATGCATTGCATCTACGTGGCGATCGGGCAGAAGCGCTCGACCGTCGCGCAGGTGGTCGAGAAGCTGACCAGCGCCGGCGCGATGGAGTTTACGACCGTCGTCGCCGCGACCGCTTCTGAAGCCGCGCCGCTGCAGTACATCGCGCCATACAGCGGCTGCACGATGGGCGAATATTTTCGCGACAGCGGCAAGCATTCACTGCTCGTTTACGACGATCTGAGCAAGCACGCGCAGGCCTATCGCCAGTTGTCGCTGCTGCTGCGACGCCCGCCCGGCCGCGAGGCGTACCCCGGCGACGTCTTCTATCTCCATTCGCGCCTGCTCGAGCGCGCTGCCAAGATGAGCGACGAGATGGGTGGCGGCTCGCTCACCGCGCTGCCCGTAATCGAGACGCAGGAAGGCGACGTCTCGGCTTACATCCCGACCAACGTCATCTCGATCACCGACGGCCAGATAATTCTCGACAAGGATCTTTTCAACTCGAACGTGCGGCCCGCTGTGAACGTCGGCCTGTCGGTTTCGCGCGTCGGCTTCTCGGCCGCGATCAAGGCGATCAAGCAGGTCGCGGGATCGCTCAAGCTCGACCTCGCGCAGTACCGCGAGATGGCTGCCTTCGCGCAGTTCGGCTCCGATCTTGACGCGTCGTCGCAGCGCCTGCTCGCCCGCGGCGCGCGCCTCACCGAGATGCTCAAGCAGGGTCAGTACAGCCCGCTGCCGGTCGAGAAGGAAGTGCTGATCATTTTCGCCGCGAAGGAAGGCTACTTCGACAAGCTCTCGGTCGAGCAGATTCGTCCGTTCGAGCTGGGGCTTTACACCAACTTCGATGGGCGCCACGCCGGCCTGCTCGCCGAGATTCGCGACCAGAAGCAGATTTCCGAAGATCTGACGAAAAAGCTGAAGGCTGCGCTCGACGACTACGAAAAATCGTTCCTGGCCGAAAATCAGGCCGCCGCGCCGGCCACGGCCGCGTAGTTGCGCTAGCGCTCGACGATGGCATCACTCAAGGCAATCCGCCGCCGCATTGCGACGGCCAAATCGACGCAGCAGATCACGCGCGCGTTGAAGCTGGTTTCCGCCGCACGCTTGCGCCGCGCGCAGGAAGCGCTCGTCAACGCACTGCCCTACAGCGAAGCGCTCGCGCGCGTCGCCGACTCTCTGCTCACCTCGGAAGGAATCTCGGTTGACCCGGTCGAGGGCGCGCAAAAGCGATCGCTGCTGGTGGTGGTCGCGTCCGATCGCGGTCTGGCCGGCGGCTACAATTCGTTCCTGTTCCGCGCGGCCGAAGCGACGCAGCGCGAAATCCGCGCGAGCGGCCTCGACATCGAGCTGTTCGCCGTCGGCAAAAAAGCCGTCGACTACTTCAGGCGGGCGAAGGTGCCGATCGCGCTCTCGCGGGTCGACAATTTTCCGCGCCTCGCCAGCATCGCGCTCGCACGTGACATCGCGGCCAAGATGCTCGCCGACTACAGCTCCGGCGCCATCGACGAGGCCGGCATCGTCTATACTCACTTCCAGTCCGCGATCGTGCAGAAGCCGGTTTACGAGCGCCTGCTGCCGGTGAAGCCGCCGGGCGACGCCGGCATCAAGTCCGGCGCCGAGGTCGAGGCCGCAGTATCGGCATCTGACAAACCCAAAATCGACTATCTGGTCGAGCCGTCGCGCGAAGAACTGGTGCCCGTCGTGTTGCGCGGTTACCTCGAAGCTAGCGTCTACCACGCGCTGCTCGAATCCGAGGCCAGCGAGCAGGGTGCGCGCATGACCGCGATGGACGCGGCGACCAACAACGCCGACGACATGATCTCGTCGCTAACACTCGCGATGAACCGCGCGCGGCAGGCCCAAATCACGCGCGAGCTGATGGATATAGTAGGCGGCGCCGAGGCGTTACGATGATATCGCGTTCTCACTCGCCTTCCCGCTGCGCTCCCCCTCTCCCTGTAAGGGAGAGGATCGAGGGTGAGGGTCCGAATTCAGCGCTCGCTTCGTGCGCGATTCAAGATTCTGATCCTCTCTTCCCGGAGCTGTGCTCGACGCGCGGCAACCTAACCCCTAGCCCCTTCCCGAGCGGGAAGGGGGACCGGATTTAAAAGAACAGGACATCAACTTTTATGAGTACTCAGCTCACTCCCGGAAAAATCAACCAGGTCCTCGGCAACGTCGTCGATGTCGAGTTCGGCGCCGGCACCCTGCCGCCAATCTTCTCGGCGCTGCGCGTCAGCAATCCTTCGATCAGCGACGAGGCCGGCAACCTGGTGCTCGAAGTGCAGCAGCACATGGGCGAGAACACCGTGCGATGCATCGCGATGGACTCGACCGACGGCCTCGTTCGCGGCATGGAGGCCGCCAACACCGGAGCGCCAATCTCGGTGCCGGTGGGACCGGGCACGCTCGGCCGTATCATGAACGTTACCGGCGCAGCGATCGACGAGCGCGGTCCAATCAGCGGCAGCTCGATGATGCCGATACATCGCGACGCGCCCGCCTTCGCCGACCAGGCTCCCGAGGCTGAAATTCTCGAGACCGGCATCAAGGTCCTCGATCTGATCTGCCCGTTCGCACGCGGCGGAAAGATCGGCCTCTACGGCGGCGCCGGAGTTGGCAAGACTGTCACGATTCTCGAACTGATCAACAACGTCGCCAAGCAACACGGCGGCGTCTCGGTGTTTGCCGGCGTCGGCGAGCGATCGCGCGAAGGCAACGACCTCTATCGCGAGCTGACCGAGTCGGGCGTCATCTCGAAAACGGCGCTGGTGTACGGCCAGATGAACGAATCGCCCGGCGCACGCGCCCGCGTTGCGCTGACTGGTGTGACGGTCGCCGAATATTTCCGCGACGTGGAAGGCAAGGACGTCATCTTCTTCATCGACAACATTTTCCGTTTCGTGCAGGCCAACTCCGAGGTCTCGGCGCTGCTGGGACGCATGCCAAGCGCCGTCGGCTACCAGCCCACTCTCGGCACCGACATGGGCGAACTCGAAGAGCGCATCACCACGACCAAGAAGGGCGCGATCACGTCGGTGCAAGCCATCTACGTGCCCGCCGACGACCTTACCGACCCGGCACCCGCGACCACCTTCACGCACCTGGACGCGGTCTGCACGCTGGACCGCAAGGTTTTCGAGAAGGCGATTTTCCCCGCCGTCGATCCGCTCGGCTCGAACTCGCGAATTCTCGATCCGCAAGTGGTCGGCGAGGAGCACTACAGCGTCGCGCGCCGCGTGCAGGCAATCCTGCAGCGCTACAAGGACCTGCAGGACATCATCGCGATCCTCGGCATGGAAGAACTCTCCGCCGATGACAAGCTGGTCGTCGGGCGCGCGCGCCGCGTCGAGCGCTTCCTGTCGCAGGCGATGTTCGTTGCGGAACCTTTCACGAATCAGCCCGGCAAGTACGTCAAGCGCGAGGACACTGTCCGCGGCTTCGCCGAAATCCTCGACGGCAAATGCGACGACCTGCCCGAGCAGGCCTTCTACCTCGTCGGCACCATCGAAGACGCTCGCGAAAAAGCCGAACGCCTCGCGCGCGGCGAATAGCGCCGGTTGTAGAAACCATGGCTTCGACATTCCCATTCAGACTGCTGACTCCCACCGGCATCGTCTTCGAAGGCGCGGCTGAAGAAGTCTCCGCCATCGGCCCGCTGGGCGAATTCGGCATCCTGCCCGAACACATCAACTTCATAACCTCGCTGGTCCCCGGCATCCTCGAAGCCCGGCTCCCCGACGGCTCGAAGATGCGCTGGGTTGTCTCCGGCGGCCTCGCGGAAGTGAAAGACAGCGCGATGACAGTGCTGGCCAGCAGCGCCGAATCTCCGGAGACAGTCGACGCCGCAGCGGCCGCGGCCGAGGTCGACGAAGCCGACAAACAATTCTCAAGCCTGAGCTTCTACGACCCCAACTACCAAGCCGCCCAGGAAGCCCTGCAACTAGCCCGCGCGCGAGTAGAAGCCGCCGCCCTGAAATCCACCGCCCGCTAAAAACATTCCATAATCCAAAAAGATCCGGTCCCCCTTCCCACCATGGGAAGGGGTTAGGGGTTAGGTTCCACGCGTCATCCGCGATGCGCGCTGCCCAGCCTGACGCCGTCGCCCGAACGTGCTACCACTAACGACGATCTCCGCATCCGATTTCCGCGATGAAGCATTCAACCCAGGTCGGCCTAATCCACCAGATCTTCGACGCCATCGATCGCGACACGCCGCCGATGGCCGAGCGATTCACGCACAACGACCCCTCAGCCTACACCTCGCCCGAGCGCGCCGCCCGCGAGCGCGACGTTCTCTTCCGGCATCATCCGATCGTCGCCGGCTTCAGCTCGCAGATTCCCAATCCCGGCGACTTCCTCACCGAGGATCTAGCGCCCGTGCCGATCCTCGTCGTCCGGAACTCCGCCGGCGAACTGCGCGCCTTCGTCAATATATGCCGCCATCGCGGCGCCAAGCTCGCCTCGGGATGCGGCCACATCGCGAAACTCTTTTCTTGCCCCTATCACGCGTGGAGCTACGACACCGACGGCCGCCTCGTCGCGATTCCCGACGACTACGGCTTCGAAGGACTCGATCGCAGCGCGAGCGGCCTTGTCGCTATTCCGGTCGCCGAAAAGTACGGCCTCATCTTCGTCACGCCCACTCCCGGTGATCCAATCGGCATCGACGCGATGCTCTCCGGTCTCGGCGCGGACATCGACTCGTACGGCATCGGCGCGATGACGCATCAGGAAACGCGCGTAGTCCGCCGCCGGATGAACTGGAAGCTGATGAGCGACACCTTCTGGGAGGCCTACCACATCAAGGTGCTGCACGCGGCCAACGTCGCGCCACTGTTCGTCAAGAACCTCGCGATGTTCGACGCGTTCGGCCGCAATACGCGGTACATCGGCGTGCGCAAATCAATCGAGAAGCTGCGCGACCTGCCCGAACAGAAGTGGGATCTGATTCCGCACGCGACCATCCTGATGAACCTGTTCCCCAACACGATCCTCGTAATGCAATCCGATCACGCCGAGGTTTACCGGATATTTCCTGACCATGCGCACGTCGGCGAGAGCGTCGCCACGATCAGTATCCTCGCGCCCGAAGCGTCGCCAAAATGGTCGCGCACGATGGATCTCCTGCTGGGAGTCGTCGACCAGGACTTCACCCTCGGCGAAGGCATCCAACAAAACTTCGAATCCGGCGCCATCAAGAAGGTAACCTACGCCCGCTACGAAAACGCCCTCGACCACTTCCACCGCTCAATCAGAGAAGCGATCGGCGAAGTATGATTGGAAAGATGACGGCGACCCGCTTTGTTTGTCATCCTGACTAAGCGAGCAACGCGAGCGGCCGAAGGATCTCGGACAGCTTCGCGCAAGCGAAGCCGGTTCCGGTTCTGAGTTGCTGCCTTCAAATTAAAGGAGCGCTTGCGCGATTCCGGAAACCGGTACCGGCTTCGCTGGCGCGAAGCTGTCCGAGGTCCTTCCTCCCGTCGCTAACGCTCCCGTCGTCAGGATGACGGAAAAGGTCGCGTTGCTCCCTTCGTTCAGGATGACAGGTGAGGCTAGCCCACTCGAAACACCGGCACTTCGAATTCCGCGCGATACCGTGTGTTGGCTCCTAGAGCCATCGCGCTGAGACGCCACACTATGCGGCTCTGCGGATTCGAATCGTCGGTCGGCCGGCAATCAGGCGCAATCATGAATGCGACTGCAATCAATCCCGCCGAATCGCTTATCGAACTCTGATCAGCGCGCCACAAAATCCGATCCCATACCGTCAGGCTGTGCCAAAAGCCGCGCGTCGTCCGGTTGATGCACGCGAGTTCGAGCGCGACTTGCTCGCCCGGCGGCAGCGGCTTGTCGATGTGAATCGATCCAACGAGCGAGCCGCCGATTTGCCCCGGCACCGACGCCATCACGAATCGAGACTCGCCGTACTCGCTCACTCGCCGCCTCATACGCATCGCCCACACCAGCATGACGATGCCGATCAGGGGGAGTATCAACGACGGGACTCCGGAGTAGTCGGCGCCACGGAGCGCCCGATGCGGCGCGATGAACATGATCGGCATCGTCACGACGCACCACGCAATCGCGATGTCCGTCAGCCGATTTGCATCGCGACGCGTTGAAGTGCGGACCTCGCCCGCCGCCCAGTCCTCGCGCCACATCCATGGCGCGTTGGGATTCGCCTTGCGCAACAGCTCCGAGGGATTGACCGCGCGCGCATGGAATCGAACCCACCATATCGCGCCGAAGCCCGCGCCGCCGCACGCAAGTGCAATCGATCCAGCGAGCGCCGCTCTCTCCCAATTACCTTCATGCGCGCGCGTGATCGCAACGATCGCCGCCAGGAACGCCGCGATGCTTAATGGCGTGCCGAAGAACCTGATGAAGCCGAGAACTAACCGCTCTGGAGGTGCCTTCACTTGAGCGCGGCAAGGCGATCGAAAAAGTCCGGGAAGGTCTTTGCGACGCATCCGGGGTCTTTGATCTTCACGCCGCCGAGTTTCAGGCCCGCCACCGCAAAGCTCATCGCGATTCGATGGTCGTCGTAAGTCTCGACAGTCGCCGGATGCATCGTCGACGGCGCAATCTCGAGTCCATCGTCATTCTCGATAACCGTTGCGCCCAGCCGCCGCAGTTCGGTCGCGAGCGCGCGGATACGATCGCTCTCGTGATGCCGGATGAAGGCGACGTTGCGGATCGTGGTCGGCGTCGACGCGAACGGCGCAATCGCGGCGAGTGTCGCCACCATGTCGGGCATCGAGTTCATCGCTACATCGACACCAGTGAGCTTTCCGGTCCCCGCAACCTCGACGTAGTCGGGATGCCACACGACGCGCGCGCCCATCTGCTGCAGCACGCCGAGAAAACCGAGGTCGCCTTGCACCGAGCTCGACGTCAGCCCCTCGATTCGCACCGTCCCTCCGATGAGCGCCGCGGCCGCGGCAAAGTAACTCGCGCTCGACGCGTCCGGCTCGACGACGAACCGCTGCGCGCGATACCACTGGCCGCCCGGCACGACAATCATGTCGTGGTCGACGCTGCTGTGCGCTCCCCACGCCTCCATCAGCCGCAGCGTCATGTCGATGAATGGTCGCGCCGTATCGCCGATGACTCGCAGCTTGAGCCCGGCCTTCCAAATCGGCGCCGGCATCAGCATCGCCGAGACGAACTGCGACGACGAGCGCGCGTCGACCGAAGTGTCACCGCCTTCGAAGCGCGCCCGCGACGCGTCGACAATCACCGGCGGACAATTGTTGTTGCGCTCGCTGTAGACGCTCGCGCCGAGGCGCTGCATCGCGTCGAGCTGCGGCCCGATCGGACGCTGCCGCATCCGCTGATTGCCGTCGATGCGAAAACGTCCCTCGCCGAGCGTGACCATCGCGCACAGAAATCGCATCACGGTGCCCGCGCCGCCGACAAAGATCTCGCCGCCATGCGCCGGGATCGTTCCGCCGCGCCCGCTGACTGTGATCCTGCGCGCGGTCTCGTCAATCTCGACGATAAAGCCCATCACCCGCAGCGCCTCGCTCATGTAGCGCGTGTCATCGCTCAGCAGTACGGAGTCGAGCACCGAGCGTCCCTGCGCCAGCGCCGCCAGCACCATCGCGCGGTTCGTGATGCTCTTGGAGCCCGGCAGCACGACGCGCGAGTCGAGCGGGCCGTTCAGGGGGGTGATTTGGATTTCTTCAGTATCCATTCCAGCTATCCATGCAGAGTAACCGCCCGCATCGACCGGTCACAAGCACGGGTGCCGCCGCAGCGCTCGATGGGGGGTTATTGCCTCGTACTTGACGCTACGATTACAGTATCCAACGTTACTGGAAGTAGGCTCAGGGGAGGTCGAACGCCAATGAGACTCATCAAGCTGATCGTACCGGCCGCCGCTATCGCGGTGTTCGCAATGTCAGCGCCGCACGCGGGCGCCCAAACGATGGGCGAGTATGCGACGACGGTCGGAGTCGCCAGCGGCGGCGGCAGCGGTATGGGCACGAGCATCGACAACACCCTCAGCGGGGGCGGATCGGGCGGAGGCTCTACCACGTGGGGCGCCAGCTCCCTCGGCGGCAGCTTCGATGAAAGGGCAGGTGCCGCATCCGGCGCTGGCATGGGCGGAGATTTCGAGGTGCGCGCCGGCAACTCGGCGAACGGACCCAGTACCGAATCGCGCTGGCCGACGACGGGCTTTGCCGCCGCCGGGGCCGCAGACCGGTTCAGCGATTCCTCAAATCCCAGGTTTACCGATTCCGATCGATTCGCCGACAAGAATCAGCTTTCGAATCCGTCGGACCGCTTTCCGGGTACTGGTTTCTCGGACAATAAGATGGGGCTCGATACGCACTACGCCTCCTCATCGGAGTTGGACACGCACTACAGCACGTCCGGAGAGTTGGACAACAGCAACAGCCCGAACTGACTCTGCCACGAATCGCCTGCCTCTACGCCGCGGCGTTGATGCGCAGGCGCTCCTTGCTGGCGGCCGGCCACACGTCGTCGATTTTGTAAGCGGTCTCGAACGCAACCGCTCCTTCCGGCAATCTCACCCACGGAAGCTTGCTCCGCGTGAAGATGTGGACGTCGGGCTGGATCGCGTCGGGCCTGTCCAGAGTTCCCGCGCGAACGAACAATGCCTCGGGGCCGGGCGCGACCGCATAGCGGCTCCAGAGGTAAGTACCGCACTTGTCGCAAAAGAACGCTTCATGATCGTTGCCGGTGCCACCCTTGAGCACCATCGACTTCGGCGTCGCACCGCTGCGTTCCACGAATTGCTTCTCGATCCAGATATTGATCACAAAGCCGCTGCCGGTGACGCGCTGGCAATCGCGGCAGTGACAGGCATGAACGATAAGCGGAGTGTTGGTGAGCTTATAGCGGATAGCACCGCATGAACATCCACCTTCGAGACTCATAGAACTCTCCTTGAAAAGAATTTGAAGGGACTGCCTTGATCGATGAGACCTATCAAGGCAGTCCCATAGGCCGGTTATTCTTCCTTGTGGCAGACGGCCTCGATGTTGTTGCCGTCAGGATCCTTCACGAAGCCGCCGTAGTAGTTGGCGGCATACTGGGGCCTGAGGCCGGGCTTGCCGTTATCCTTGCCGCCGGCGGGAAGAGCCGCAGCGTAGAATGCCTGGACGGCAGCGCGGTCCTTGGCCGTGAACGCGATATGCACAGGCCCAGTCGTTTCGCCCTTGGCCAAGCACAAGGCTGGCGCGTCCTTGGGGCCGAAGCACACAATTCCGTCCGCGTCGTACTGCAGGCTGAAACCAAGCGGCGCCAGCGCGGCGCTATAGAAGCGCTTGCTCGAGTTGAGGTCCTTCACCTTTAACATGATGTGATCAAACATAACTCTCTCCTTCTCCTGGATTTTCGTTCTCTCGAACTGTTAATTCCGATCGCGCCATGCCGGCATGTCAGCCAGCATCGCGCGCGCCATCGCATTTGCCGCGGCCGGCGTGATGCCCTGCGACTCGACATAGAAGCGCGCGTTGGTCTCGAGCACCTGCTCATAGGACAGCAACTCGCCGCGCGCATCGGTGCAGTAGCGGCAGTAGGGACGCGTCGCGTCGCCAAGCGCGTAGTCCTCGGGCTTTTCCAACGGCATTCCGCATGAACCACAAGCGGGACATTTTTCAGCCATCGTCGTTTCTCCTTCTAGGGTTTCACCAACGTCATAAAATGATTCACCAGCGTCTCACCTTGTTCCGCGATCACGGAGTCGCCTGTGGCGAACACGTCGCGATTGACCAGGTAGTGATGCACGAGTCCTATCCACGTATTGAACAGGAGTGGGCGCGCGATTTTGCGCGCACGGCCCAATTTGCGCTCGCGCTCCAGCGCGGTGAAAATTTCGTAGGACACCGCCGCATGCAGCAGCATCAGCGTGCTACGCACTTTCGGCGGCAGCATCGGAGCCTCGGTCACCAGGCGTGCGTAAAAGGGCTCCAACTCGGCCAGCACCCGCAGATGCGCCTGCAATACGGCACGAAGGCTGAGGTCGTGCTCGAAGGCCTGGCGAAACTCGGCAGCCAGCCGACGCCCGAACTCGTCGATCACGGCGATCACCAGGTCGTCGCGCGTCGGGAAATGCAGGAAGACGACGCCGTGCGACATGCTAACCGACTTCGCAACGTCGGCGGTGGTGGTCTCGGCGATACCTTTGCGTGCGAACAGCGTCATGGCGGCGTTGACCAACCGGTCCCGCGTCACCACCTTCTGTTCCTGCCGCGTCACTGCCTGCATCGCTCGCCTCTCCATTCACTGAGTATCTACTCAGTGAGTATGTGCTCACCATACGACTGCGGCGTCGTTCTGTCAATAGGCGCGGGAGATCATTGATCGCGAGATTGTCAGTCGGAGGCCGCTTGATATAATCCCTGCGCGCCTCAGGCAACGATCAACTCTGAAACTGCATCAGCTAGACAATTTCGCGGAGGGCTGGCCCTTCATGGAAGCCGAAACCAGATACGCCAAGAGCGGCGAAGTTCATATCGCGTACCGCGTCTTCGGCGACGGCCCGCGCGACATCATCGTCGTGCCCGGAACTGTGTCCCACGTCGAGCTTTACTGGGAGCTGCCGGTCAATCAGCACCTGCTGAAGCGGCTCGCTTCGTTCGCGCGCGTGATCGTCTTCGACAAACGCGGACAGGGGCTGTCCGACCGGGTCGCCAATCAAACGCTGGAAGAGCGAGTCGGCGACGTGCTGGCTGTGATGGATGCGGCCGGGTCGAATCGCGCGACGGTTTACGGATGGTCCGAAGGCGGCCAGATGTCACTGACGTTTGCCGCGACGCAGCACGAGCGAGTGTCGGGGCTCGTCCTGTACGGCACCTATGCGTCGATGCAGTCTGCGCCGTGGGCCGTGAGTCGGGAGAAATTCGAGGAGTTTCTGGCAGCACTCGAAACCCATTGGGGCCAGGGGATGCTGGTCCATCTTAACGCGCCGAGCCGTATCGAAGATAAGGCGTTCCTCAAATGGTTTGGACGACTCGAGCGAGCCGTCGCGAGCCCGAGTTCAATTCAGGCCCTGATGCGGTCGAACTACGAGATCGACGTCACCCATCTCTTGTCCTCAATCCAGGTGCCGACCCTGATTCTTCATCGGGTGGGCGATTCGCTCGTTCCAGTCGAATCCGGACGACTCCTTGCCCGCAATATTCCGGGGGCCGAATACGTCGAGCTGCCGGGTGACGACCATCTGCTTCAAGCGATGGATCAGAACGTGCTGGACACGATGCTCGACCGGATCGAGGAATTCGTGACCGGCCAGCGTCGTCGCAAACGGCGGGACCGAGCGCCGACGACTGCCGTATCCACCGACATCCCTGATGCTACGAAGCACCTGCCGCCTGCGCCAGCCGGCGATGTATGGCGCAGCCCGGCCGAGACAATCGCGGAGCTCGAGCGATGCCGCGAGATTCTCGCTTCCGGCGAGGAGGGACGTGGAATCGCCGGCGTGGTCGCACGCGCTGAGGCGGTCGCCGCGGCGGCGCGCGGATCGTGGGAAGAGTCAGAAGCGCAGTTCCTCAAGGCGGCGGAAACCTTTCGCCGGCTTGGGATGGTGTGGCAGGAGGCCGAGACATTTCAAAGCTGGGGCCATGCATTGCGCGCCGGCGCCGATCGTCGCGCAGCGATCGAAAAACTCGATGCCGCGATCGAGACCTATCGCCGCAACGGTGACGCCGTCGTTCACGAGGCCACCAGCAGCAACGGGAACGGCGCATCCGGAGCGCATCGCGATGTCGCGAAGGCTTCTACATCATCTGCGATATTCCGCCGGGAAGGCGACTACTGGACGGTGTCATGGCAGGGCAACCTGGTCCGGATCAAGGACGCCAAGGGCCTTCACTACATCGCCTACCTGCTGGCGAATCCCGGACGACAGGTGCTTGCCTACGAACTCGCCGCAGCTGGAACGGCAAAAGGCGATCAGCGCGCGTCGATCGATCCGGCCGCGATTGCAGCAACCCTCGGCGACGCCGGCGCGATGCTCGACGCCAAGGCTCGCGCGCAATACCGCCGCCGCATCGGCGAGCTGCGCGAGGAGCTGGCGGAAGCCGATCGTCTCAACGACACGATGCGGGCGTCGCGGCTCCGCTCCGAGCTGGAATCCTTACGCGAACAGATTGTCGCTGCGGTAGGCCTGGGCGGGCGCAGCCGGAAGGCCGCGTCGCACACTGAACGCGCGCGGTTGATGGTGACCAAGGCAATCAAGGCGGCGATCGCAAAGATCCGAGCCGGCAATGCGCCGTTGGGCCGCTATCTCGCAACTTCGATCAAGACTGGTAACTGTTGCTCCTACGATCCCGACCCCGCGCATCCCGTCTCCTGGCAGTTCTAGAACTCCCGACCAAGCGCGAAATTCCGCTCCTCCTTCGATTTGTGCCGGACATCGGCACGAAGTGCCCTGCTTCGTCACGCGTCGGTGTTGAGGACGCCTCGCGTCCACGGGAGGAAGTATCGATGAAAACGATAGCAACACTGACTCTGCTGGCCGGGTGGGTGATTTTGGCAGGCGCGACCCATGCGCGAGCGCAGGGAGACGGCAATGGAAACTCGCCTGGCATCGCCCAAGTCGTGGCACTGGACGAATGCGATCCAGCATCGTTCAACGCGGCGCTGAGTGAAAGCGGCGGTGGTTTTTGCCACAACGTCTCGCTCGCCGCTTTTGGTTTCGCGACGACTTTGGCTGACCTTCTCATGGGGGCCGAGAATGGGTCTCCTGATCCGGGCTGGGATTTCGAGCCCGACCAGATGACGATCAAGCAAGGCACCGTCGTTTCGGTAGTCGACCAGGGTGGTGAGCCGCACACCTTCACCGAGGTGCAAGCGTTCGGCAACGGATTCCTTCCGCCGCTCAATCCCGGCAGCGCCACCAGCGTAATCCCGGAGTGCAGCGGCGGTTTCAAGAACATCGCAGTGGCCAGGACGCGAGTCGTTCAGGGCAGTCATCTCGATGTCATCGGCCTGTCGAAGGGCAAGCATCTATTCCAGTGCTGCATTCATCCGTGGATGCGCATGGAAATCGATGTGAAGTAGCCGAGGCGACAGACTGCCGTAGCGACCATCAAAAATGGGGAAAGGAGGTGTCCTATGCGACTTCGATCTATATGCGCTTCGATCGTTGCGCTGGCGGCTGCTCTGATGTTCGCGAGCCTACCGACGCACGCGAGCGAGGTTGTCTATGAAGGGTTCGGTCCATCGTTTCCAATCTACGCAAATGGCGGCATTGGTTTCAGCGGACCTTGGGCGCAGGGCGGCTTCAATGCGTTCGCTTCGGGCTACACGACGAACGCAGTTTCGTTGTCCTATCCGACACTGCGGCCCGGCGCTGCCGGCAGCTTATCTGGCGGCGCCTTCCCCGCGATCAACGGCGCAATTCGCAATCTGGAGCAATCGCTTGGAGACGGCACGACCGTCTACATGAGCTTCGTCTTGCGACCCGATGGAGTTCTGAGCGACGGCATCTTCAACGGCTTCTTCGGAGTCACACTCAACGGCAGCTCCAACGATCTCTTCATCGGCAAACCGGGCGGCGGAGCGTTGGATCAATACGTACTTGAGACGCGCGGCGGTATCGGACAGGTCCCGTCCGGCACTTCGACCTACGCGGGCCACGCTGCGCTGCTGGTGGTCAAAGCTCAGTTCGTATCCGGCAACGACGTATTCACCCTGTATACAAATCCGAAACCCGGCAGCACCGAACCGAGCAGCGGTACAGTGAAGTCAGATCTCGATTTGGGAGTGGTGTCGAAGATAGGCATCTACTCGTCGGGCGCATTTACTGTCGATGAAATCCGAATCGGAACGACCTACGAAGACGTCGTGCCGAAAACCGGCGAGTAGTTTGCAGTCTTCCGCGATGGGTCAGCTCAGTTCAGGCTTCGTCTGCGCTATTCCGGCGTTGATGCGCTCCTCAAGCGCGCGCATCCCCAGTTCGCAAGCAGTGGCAAGGGCCGCGTCGAGCATGGTCGTTGCGTTGTCGCGGTCGCCCGACCGGCCGCGTGCCAGGAGCATGGTGGCGTACTGCTCTTGCGTGCGGGCAAGCCACGGCCGTGCTTCCATGCGAGTGTTCATAGCTAATGCGTCTTCGAAATGGCGCGCCGCATCAACCCAGCGCTTGAGGGTGGTAGCTAACGCACCGAGGTAGCGAGAGAGGGCTCCGTAGCAAGCCGCGCCATTGCCAACAACGACGTTGCTCCCGTCAAAGGGTAAGAGAATCCGGTACAAAGTTTCAGCGCGGGACTTATAGGCCAACAAAGTGCAGATGTCCACGAGATAGGTCATGGTTCCCATCCACACTGCATCGCGGGGTAGGTCGGCGAAGTCGTGCTGCGCCAGGTTCTCGAATTCCGATAGCGCGTCCGTCATTAGTCCGAGTTCGGAGTAGATAACCGCCAGACCGGGGCGCCACGCGGCGGCCGCAGAATGTTGCTGGACAAAGGCCCGCACGATGGGCTCCACTTCCTTGAGACGGCCCTGCTCGCGGCGCAGCGCAAACATCTGAAGTCCAAAAACGCCGGCCGCAGTTTCCGTTTGCAAGACCTGCCCAATCGCGAAGGCTTGCTGGGCCAGCAGTTCGGAATCCTGGAAACCGCCCCGCATCAAGGCCAGCGTGGCCCGGAACATTGCGTTGAGGGAAAGACAGAAGGGTTCGTTGGTCTCTTCCGCCCCGTGTCTATGCGCGTTGATTTGCTCATCGGCAGCCAACACATCTCCTGACTCAAGCAGGCAATACGCTCGCCACCAACTGGCCTCGACCACCAGTTCCGTGTCGTTCCCCGCACTCGCAAGGTCCAGCATTTCTGACGCGATCGCGAGCCGCTGCCCGGCGCGACCCGGTCCCCAGAGCGCGAAGAACATTCCATAGAGGCTGTGGGCGACCAGTTCCGGGTCGTCCAGGCGCCGGGCCATCGCCACCGCCCGCTGGGCGTATACCATTGCTTGTTGCTGCTTCCCCGTCGCTCCCAGTGCGCGAGCCAAATCGCTCAGGATTTGCGTTGTAAGCGGATTGTCTTCGTCTCCGCGGCCCTGCAGCGCCTCCTCGAGCAAGCGAACTACTGGAAGTTGGGGGATATCGCCAAAGAACGCCCCATGTGCGAGCTCCAGCGCCGCACGGGCCAGGCACTCTGTCAATTGTGACGACTTGGCGACCTCCGCGCCGAGCAGAAGCGTTTCCCGGGACTCAAGGAATTTGCCTGCATGCCGTTGCGCCTGTCCAAGTAGCAACAAGAGAGAGCAACGTTGAGATTCGTCGCCGGGCCGACTCCGCTCATTCACGTTCGGTGGCGGCCCGAGCAGTTCCAGGCCCTTCCTAAGGTAGTTGATCGCTTCCAGATATGCCGAGCGTTGCAGCGCCTGCTGGCCCGCGAGGTGGAGATACTTCACTGCCTGCGAGGTGTTGGCGCTATGCAAGTAGTGATGCGCCAATTCCGCGAAGTGGTCATCGAGGCTCTCGCCATATTTCGATTCCGACGTGGTGGAATAAGTCCGCTCGATCGTGTCCGCCACCTGAAGATGGAGCCGCTGCCGCCGCGCCGCGGACAGGCCGGCGAGAACAGCCTGGCGAGTAATCTCGTGGGAGAACGCGAGGCGGGTCCTGGGACTTTCCGCGACCGAGAAAACCAATCCGGCCTTTTCAACTTCTTCGATGCACTCCAGAATCGAATCGGCGTCCGCCGCGCTCGAAGCCTGAAGGATCTCAAGACTGAAGAAGCGCCCGATCACCGCCGCGGTCGCGAGCATCTTCTGCGTGAGTTCGGTGAGCCGCGTCAGTCGCCGCGTGACCACCAGCCGCACACTCGGCGGCGCGTCCAGCTCACCGATTGCGAGCTCGGATCGAAACTGTCCCGACGAATCGTACAGCCGATTTTCTTCTTCGAGATGGCGGAACAGTTCTTCGACAAAGAAAGGATTGCCCTCCGTCTCGGCGTATATCTCGCTGACCGCGTTGGCAGGCGGCGATTTTCCGCTGAGGCTCTTCAGCATCGCTGCCACTTCCTCGCGCGGCAGACCTTTGAGCCTCACGTCACTCGCCAGCCGTCTTCGGAGTAAATCTTCCAGCGTCTTTGCCAGCTCGTGAGTGACGTTCACCTCGGCGTCGCGGTAGGTGCCAATCACCATCAGCGGTAGATCGGAAAACCGCTGGGTCAGATGGTCGAGCAGCGACAAGGTCGAATCGTCGGCCCAGTGAAGGTCCTCGAGGATCATCAGGGTCGCTTGCTGCGAAGCGATTCGCGCAATGAAATCGAAAAAGCAATTGAATAGGTGCCGCCGCGCCTGCGCAGGCTGCAAATCGAGCGGTGGCGGAAGCTCGGGCAAGATGTGCTTGAGCTTGGGCAGCAAACGCGCCAACTCGGGCCCCTGGTCTCCCAGCGCAGCGCGCAGCCGATCAAGGTCCGGCATGCTATCGACAAAGCTTTCAAGGATTTCCACGAACGGCAGATAAGCGACGGCTTCGTCGTGCTCGAAGCAATGTCCCACCAGGACCCGCATTCGCTCTGCCTCGGCCGCAGCCGCAACCTCATTCGCCAGCCGCGACTTGCCGACGCCAGGTTCGCCAGAAATCAAGAACAGGCAACCGCGCCGCGAGGCCGCATCGTCGAGTCCGCTCAGCAACGAGGCGAGCTCGCGCTCACGGCCCACCATCGTACCAGGCGGCCGAACTCGAACTTGCTCCGCCCTGCTTCTTTTGGGTGCGCGAATCTCCGCGACGAATCGATAGCCCCTGGTCGGCACGGTAACGACGAAGCGCGGCGTGTCGGAATCGTCGGACAACGCGCGGCGGATCTTTCGTATCGCAGTGTTGATGCTGTTTTCGATATCGACGAAGACGCCCTTGCCCCAGACACGCTCGAGAATTTCCTCGCGCGTGACGAGCTGCCCGCGGCGCTCGACCAGCAGGCACAGCAGCTCCAGTGGAATCCGCTGGAGCGGAACGACGACATCGCCCCGGCGCAGCTCACAGGTGCCGCGGTTCAACGCAAAATCCTCAAAGTGGAAGAGATCTTCGGACATTGGATCGATCGGGATTCTAGTTGCGTCGCGGCTGGGCGTATAGCCGTGGTGGTTCGAAGAGTTCAGAGAGAGTTCAGGAGATGTTCAGCCATAGTCCATTGGCTGGCGACTGAAACTGCCTGATCATTCGCGCCAGCATGACCATTAGGAGGAATGCAGTAATGAAAAAGGTGGCAATACTCAGTCTACTGGCCGGATGGGCGATTTTAGCCGGCGCGACGCACGCGATCGCACAGGGAAATGGAAACTCGCCAGGCCTCACACAGGTCGTAGCGTTGGACGAATGCGATCCGACAACGTTTAACGCGTTCGCGGGCCCGGACTTTTGCAAGAACGTCACGCTGGGCGCATTCACCACGCTGGCCGATCTGCTTGCCGGGGCGGAGGCCGGAACCCCCGATCCAGGCTGGGATTTCGAGCCGGACCAAGTGACGATCAACAGGGGGGACATCGTTTCCGCGGTCAACCAGGGCGGTGAGCCTCACACCTTTACCGAAGTGAAAGCGTTCGGGAACGGATTTCTGCCGCCACTCAATCCCGGCAGTGCGACCAGCGTTATCCCGGAGTGCGCCGGTGGCTTTTCCACCGTCGCCGTCGCGAGAACCCGAATTCTTCAAGGCAGCCATCTCGATATTACTGGGCTGTCGAAGGGCAAGCATTTATTCCAATGTTGCATCCATCCGTGGATGCGCATGGAAGTTGACGTGAAGTAGTCGCCGAGGAAGTGTCCGCGGGCAGCATTACTGCTCGCGGACGCGTCCTTATCGCTGGCGTAGCGGTCCGACGAGGTGCGAATCTGGTCATCGTGACCGGGCTATATCCAGCGATCGAACCCCACGCGCACGGGATGCTGGAAGTTGCCGATGGCAACCGCGTGTACTGGGAGACCTGCGGCAATCCGCGCGGCAAGCCGGCCGTTGTTCTGCATGGGGGTCCGGGGTCCGGATGCACGCCGTGGCACCGCAGGCTGTTCGATCCCACCAAGTACCGAGTCGTCCTGTTCGATCAGCGCAACTGCGGACGGAGCACTCCGCACGCGAGCGATCCCGATACCGATCTCGCAAGCAACAACACTGCAAACCTCGTCGCGGACATCGAAAGAATCCGCGAGCACCTGGGAATCGAGCGATGGCTGGTGATCGGCGGATCGTGGGGCAGCACGCTGGCGCTCGCCTATGCGGAAGGTCATCCGAATCGCGTCACCGAAATAGTTTTGTTCGGCGTGACGACCGGACGCCACAAGGAGTTCGACTGGTCGTTCCGCGGCGGTCTAGCCGACCTCTTTCCCGAGCAGTGGCAACGCCTCCGCGACGCGGTGCCGGCCGCGCTGCGCAATGGCGATATCATCGAGGCGTACTGCGCACTGCTCAACGATCCCGACACAACCGTTCGCGAACAGGCCGCGCTTGCGTGGTGTACGTGGGAGAGTGGGACGCCGGCGTGGCCGCCTGCTCATGGTTTGTCGCCGCGGTTTAGGGATTCCATTTTCAGGATGGCGTTCGCGCGGATCGTCACGCATTACGTCCGGCACTATGCGTGGCTCGAGGACGGCATCTTGCTGCGCGGAATCGGCGCGATCGCCAACATCCCCGGCATCATGGTGAATGGGCGTTTCGATCTACAGGCGCCAATCGGCTGGGCGTGGAACCTCAAGCGAGTCTGGCCGCGCGCGAAGCTCGCGATTGTCGACGACGCCGGCCACGACGCCTCGAATGCGAGCATCACCGGCGAGCTGATTCGCGCAACGGACGAATTCGCAGGCTAGTCCTTGAACAGCGAACCGACGAAGTGTTCCAGCTCGAGATTTAACTTCACGATAACGCGGTCCGAGCCGCGCGTGAGGCCGATGCCGGGGCCGACGTTGTACTCGATTCCGTGCGGCAGCTCGCCCTTGAGGACCGGGAAGATGTAGTGCTGCTGGTCGTGCCGCGGATCGTTGTCGTCGATCAGGCCGAGCGCGCCGTAGAACTCGAGGCCCGGCGAAATCTCGCGCAGGTAGTCGTAGTAGATGCCGGCGGCGTATCCGAACTCGAAGCCCCTGTTCTTGTTAGGCCCGACGAACACGCTTTTTTCGAAAATCGGGTTGAGGCAGAGTTCGAACTTCCTGAAGTCTTTCTCGATGATTGGCTTCAGCTCCAGCTCGAGCTGGTTGTCGTCGTATTGCGGCGTGCGATGCCATTCGAGCTCGAGGTACCAGCCCAAATCGACCGGCAACTCGCCCTGCTCGAACAGGCTGCCGCGCACGCGAAATTTCGAACCCGCGTATTCAAACGAGTCGGCGTTGGGGTGCGCGACATTTATGTACCCAGCGACCTCGACGTGGTCGGTAATGCCGTAGGTGAGCTCGAACGCCGTGCGATACATGTCCTGGCTCGGGATAGTGCCGGCGGACGTGCCGTCATCGCCGTGGTTGTGACCGTTCGGTACGAAGCTGTTAAGCGATTCCAGCTCGACCATGCCCTTGCCCTCAGTCTGATACGGGTAAACCTCGAACTCGAAGGGATCGACCTGCGCTGATGCATTCGCGGCGATTAGCAAAAGCGCCGCAGTGAGAACGATCGCGCGGATGCTCATCGCGGCACCGACGCGTGCGAGGACTGCGCGTCGGCGATCCATCGCGCGATCGCCGCACGATCGACTGGCGTGAGACGGGCCCCCGGATGCATCGCGCGGTAGTACCACGGCGGCATCGCGCCGCTCGCGATCAGGCGCGCGGCCTCGTCGAGCTTTTGATCCTCGGTGCCGGGATCGGACGTGTAGTCGGTCCACGATGAAAAGTTCAGCCGCATCCGTCCCGCTTCCACCTCGTGATGAATCCACCACGAGAAAGGCGCAACCGCGCTGTACCACGGCCATCGCGTCTGGTTGGAGTGACAATCGTAACAAGCGCGCTGGATTGCATCTTTGACAACCGGAGGCGCAGACAGGTCTCCGTTGATGCCCGGATTCGAACGATCGAAGCGCACGAACTGGGCCGCTACGATCGCGATTGCTGCTGACCAGAGGATCGCTCGAAACGAGCGGCGACCTGTCCGCGCGTCAGCGCGAGACAATCTCGCCTTTCACCGCGCCGTGACTGAAGTCGTCGAAAAACGGGTAAGTGCCGGGCGGGAGCGCCGGGATGTAGACTGTGATCGTCTGTCCCGGCTGCACGACGCGCTCGCGATGCAGCTCGAAGCTCTCGAATTCAACGGCCGCGTCACCGCTGTTGGTGACCTGCAGTTTGACGGGCGTGTTGGCGGGCAGCGTCAGGCTCGCCGGCTCGACGGCGCCGGCATGAAATTGAAGCTGGGAAGAATCGTCAGCAGCGTGGGCGGCTGGCGCTGAGAATACGGCGAGGATAGCCATTGCGGCGATGATCGAGGTGTTTTTGAGGATCACAGAGACGCTCCTGAAATTGAGAATGATTCTCATTTACATAATCGCGGCGACCTTGTCAAGCCGCGTGCGTCGCGAATCTTCAACTTGCAGACCGGTGCCAGTCGGAACGCTGCGTTACGGAAGTCTCCCCGAACGAATATGCTGCTGCGGTTTTGCTCCGCATCCAACGGGGTGATAGCAGTAATCGGCTTGTGCCTACGCATAATTTATTGACTAGAGCAGCAAGGGGGAATAATTCATTAGGCCTGTCTCCGTGCCGGCAGCGGGGAGATGCGCGCGAGCGGGGACTGGCGCGCAGGGAGAAGCCATTGGCTGGAAAAAAGTCGTTAGCGAACCGAATCGCAAACGCAGTCGCGGCGATCATGCTCGCGGTCGCGGTCGGCATCGCGTTCCCGCTAAGCGCGTCCGCGGGAACCACGCTCCCGTTCCCACGCCCCAAAACGATCGAGCCCAACGTGGATTTCTGGGTCGACGTCTTCACCAAGTATTCAGAAAACGATTTCGTGGTCGTCGATCGCGACAACGTCTCGCGCGTCTACCACGTCTTTCATCTTCCGGGTGACGGCCAGCCCACTCGCACCGATATCGACTGGGCCAACGAGTACCTCAAGACAAAATATGCCGACATTCTGAATCGCCTCGCGACGCGCCCGCCGGCCGATGACGAAGAGCGCGAGATCGCCGCGATGTTCAAGGGCGAGCCGCCTAGCGCTTACACGGCCGCCGCGCAGAACATTCGCGTGCAAGAAGGACTGCGCGAGCAATTCCACGACGGGCTGTTGCGGAGCAAATACTACAAGCCCTCGATGGAGCGGATTTTCCGCAGTGCGGGCTTGCCGCCCGAGCTGGTGACACTGGCGAGCGTCGAGTCGGGCTTTCACGGCGGGTCCCGATCGAGTGCGGGCGCGGTCGGCATCTGGCAGTTCACGCGTGACACCGGCAAGCACTAAATGAAAATCAAGCGCTATCACGACGATCGGCTGAATCCAGAGCGTGAGACGGTTGCGGC
>Ga0210383_10000233_pt1 | contig 54676 bp, 36 predicted proteins | sample IncBWC14OmetaG_FD_160072 | JGI IMG/M metagenome (GOLD analysis project Ga0210383, IMG submission 160072) | Forest soil microbial communities from Barre Woods Harvard Forest LTER site, Petersham, Massachusetts, United States - Inc-BW-C-14-O ...
TGGATCAGTAGGGGGTGGGAAGATGTAGAGGGTGGGTCAGTAGGGGGTGGGAAGATGTGGTGGGTGGATCAGCGGGTGGTAGTTGAATCAGGGAGGTCGAGCTCTTTGTTGATCTGGCTGATGAGGCGCTGGCAGCGGACGATGCAGGTGTCGTTGGCGCTGATGACGTTGCGGGAGAGGAAGGAAGTGCCGAAGACCATCAGGAAGCGCATCTGGGAGTTACGCAGCAAGTCTTCTGAATTGAGGATCGACTTATAGTCGGGGCTGAGGGAGGCATGTTCCTGGACGAAGGTCCCCAGGCGGTTAACGTAATCAGTGTAGTAGCCATCGAGGATTTCCGCATGTTTGATTGCCTCTTCGTGGAGATTGATGATGTTGTTACGAAGGTCGGAGTTCTCAATGATCCCAAGTTTGCCGCTTCCTTTCAGCCCTTCGTAGCGGCTGATATGGGGCTCGAGGTTCGTGTTGCTGAAGAAGACCACCTGGTAGGCGTTCAGACTGTCGGGGTTAAGCGGTTGGCCTATGGCTACCCGTTGAAAATATCCCAGTCGATAGAGTTGTGTGGCATAGAAGTCACGGTCGCCCCGGCATTCTCCAGGTCTGCCTGGATATCGGTCTTCATTCCCAGTAAAAATTCCCGTTCTTCGCGGTGTTCGTGCTGGCTATCGCTCCAGTTGTGGAACCAGATGGAAAGGGTGACGGCAAAGACAATGATGGCGATTTCGATCAGCACTTCCCTTAACTTGTGCAGCCAGCCGGTGTTGGGTCTTTTGAGTGCTTCGTAAGCTGCTTCGACGTGCTTGACGATCTCGTTTTCTGCCATTGAGTAAATATAGAATTAATTTCAGACTTACGGTTTTGAGGACGAGGTTTTAAGGACGCCTTAGTTATATTTGGGGAATATGAATCACTCCTTTAGAGAGATAAAGGCTGTGTTGATCCTTTCGAAGTTTAGCTTACTGGCGACCCTTCGAAGTCCTACTTCGGTTGTCTTCTCGCTGCTGTTCCCAATTATTTTCATCGTGGTGTTCGGGTCGATGATCGGCGATCAGACCCCGGTAATGAAGCTGGCGGTTGGGCCAGGCTGTGATACGACGAATGGGGTCTACCGGGCGATCGGGAAGATCCCGGCGATCACGCTGGTGAAGGGGATGCCTGCGGCCGAGCAGTCGGAAGCCTTGCGCAAGGGGCGGCTGACGGCGGTGCTGACCATCGTGCCGGATGCAGGTATCCTGGCGTTCATTCCGCATTATTCGGTGCGGTTGGAGGAGATGGGGTCTTCGCCGGGGACGGGTTTGCTGGAGACCTTCGTGCGGCAGGCGGTGGGCGGGATCGATGATACACTTTTTCCGAAGAGGCCTTCCGTTGCGCGACTGACGATCGATCGTCAGCCGGGGCGGGTCTATAAGCAAATCGATTTTATCCTGCCCGGGCAGCTCGGCTTTTCGCTGCTGATGGCGGGGGTGTTCGGGTCGTCTTTCCTGTTGTTCAGCCTGCGGCAGAGTCTTGTGTTGAAACGGTTGCGGGCTACTCCGGTGCGGCGGCGGTCGATCATTGCGGGGGAGATGCTGAGTCGGTTGTTCTTTCACGTGATCGGATTCATGATCATGGTACTGCTGGGGTATTATGTGTTTGGGTTCACGCTGGTGAATGGTGGGCTGACGTTCCTGGAGATGCTTGTGTTTTCATTATTCGGGCTGGGGATTTTTATGGGGATCGGGTTTGTTATTTCCGGCGTGATCCAGAATGAAAGTTCGATCTCACCGGTGGCGAATACGGTGGTGCTGCCGCAGATATTGCTCTGCGGGCTTTTTTTCCCGGTCGAGAGCTATCCACATTGGCTGCAGGGGTTTTGTAATGTGCTGCCGCTGACTTTGTTTGTGGATGGGTTGCGCCGGATCGCGTTCGAGGGGGTCCATATCTGGCAGATGCCGGCCAAGATCGGGGGACTGGTGGGGTGGACCGTTCTGATCGGGGTATGGGCGGTGCGGGCGTTCAAGTGGGAATAGGGGCCTACGCTATTCGGAACGCAGGCTGGTAACGGGGTTGGCGAGGGCTGCTTTGACGGAACGCCAGGCGACGGTAAGCAAGGCGATGGTGAAAGTCGACCCGATGGCCAGGGCGAACACCTCCCAGCTGAGGGGAACACGGTATTTAAAATCCTGCAGCCAGTTATGCATGACCCAGCCGGCGACGGGGGCGGCAATAAGAAAGGCGAACAGCAGCAGCCGGCTGAATTCCTTGCCGAAAAGCCACAAGATGCTGTCAAGCCGTGCGCCCAGCACTTTCCGAACACCGATCTCTTTTGTCTTTTGCACAGCCATGAAGGAGACCATTCCGTATAAACCGAGGCAACTGATCAGGATAGCGATTCCCGCAAAACCTTCCACAAGGCTAAAGGTGACGGCGTCATCGCGATAGAACCTGTCGATGCGTTCGTCGAGGAACTGGTGCGAATAGACGAAGTCGGGGTAGGTTTCATTCCAGATTTTCTCATAGGCAGGCAGGACGCTGCTGATATCTGCCAGATTGATCCTGGCGGCGCAGGTATAGTAATGGTTTCTCTCCGGCAGGATCGCGATCGGTTCAATGCCGGAGCGAAGAGATTTGTTATGAAAGTCCCGAACGACGCCTACAATCACAATTCCATTCTGGCCGTCGACATTAATCGTTTTACCAAGGATGTCATCGGGCTTTCGGACGCCGACTTTTCCCATAAACGCTTCATTGACGAGCGCTTCGCGAATGGTGTCCGCGGGAAAAATATTCCTGCCGGCGAGGAGGTTCAACTTGAAGGTGGAAAAATAGTTGGCATCGCCGTATTTCTCATTGACCTCCCAGGGTTCGTCCTTGGGCCGATTGGCATAACGAAGGTTGGTGTAGCTATTCGATCCGCCAGCCGGCGCCTGGGTGCAGAGGGTCAGGTCTTCCGTGCCGGTGACGGCCGCGAGCCTCGTCCGTAAGGTATTCATTTTGACTTTGTCCGTTTCGGGAACGGGGAGCATGACGATCCCTTCTCGCCGAAAGCCCATGTCGATGGTTCGGGCGTAGCGGTTTTGTATCGTAATGACGATGAGCCCGATGATCAGCATTTGGGAAACCGTGAATTGCGTTACGACCAGTATCCGGCGAAGCGAGAATCCGCCAATATGCTGCTGGGACAGTTTGCCCTTCAGCGCAGCGATCGGCTTGAACCTCGCCAGGATCAGCCCGGGGTAGGAGCCAGCGAGGAATACGACGGAAAGCAAGAGGAGGGGCAGGAACAACAAAATGCTGGGGTTCGCCAGTAAGTTCATGGGCATCCGGGTTCTGAGGAGGTTGTTGAGCCAGGGCAGCGTCAGCGTAGCCAACCCAAAGGCCAGGGCAAAGGAAAGGATCACGATCAGCGCGGTCTCGATCATGAATTGCCAGAACAAGTGCGCGCGGAGGCTGCCCATTACCTTCCGGACGCCGACTTCTTTGGCCCGGCTGAGCGCTCTGGCAGTTGCCAGGTTGATGAAGTTGACACAGGCCGTGATGATGAGGAAGATGCCGATGACGCCAAGGACCCACAGGTTTCGTCTGCTGGCTGGTCCGTCATAGTCCGCGTTGAAATGCATGTCGGCAAGCGGTTGCAGGTGGAGTCGGGTAGCCACGGCGTCTTCAGGGCCATAATATTTCTTTACAAAGGCGGGTAATTGTTGTTCGGCGGTGGCCGCGATGATGCCCGGTTTCAACCGGACAAAGAAATTCATCCGGCTGGAAACGCTTCCCCAGCTGCTGTCACTTGCTACATAGGGATCTTTATCTTTCAGATTGGCGTAAGAGAGGTAGATCTCGCTCGTCCGGTCGGTATTGCCGGGGATATCGCGGAGGACGCCGGTGACCCGGAAATTGGTCTGGTTGTTATACCGGATGATATGCCCGATGGGGTCCTCCGTGCCAAAATATTTTGTTGCGATCTTCTGGGTAATGAGGGCCGTATTGGGTTCCGTTAGAATGGTATGGGGGTCGCCGCTTACCAGCGGGAAGCGGAAGATGTCGAAGAACTCCGGCTCCGCATAGGCAACGCCGTCTTCTTCCTGGAATTTTTTCACTTCTTTTTCGGCGGGCAGCGAGATCAGTGCATTGTTGTAAATGAATACGCGCGCTGATCTCTCGATGAAAGAAAAGTCATTGCGAAAGGCCTTGCCCAGCGGTTGCGGAACGCCCGGTTGGTATTCGGTGGCATCGTAATGGAATTCCGTGACGATTCGGTAGACACGATCGGGCGCCGGATGAAAAGAATCGAAGCTAAATTGATAGGAGACCAGGGTAAAGATCAGGATGGCGCAGGCGATGCCGGAGGACAGGCCGATAATATTGATAAAGGTGTAGGACTTGTTCTTCCAAAGATTGCGCCAGGCGATTTTGACGTAATTGCGTAGCATGGGGATATGGTTGACTTATAGTAATTTAGTGAATTCCCGGGTCTTTCCGACGAGTTGTCGTAAAGGTCGTTGAGGAGGGGCGGGATGTTGCATTATGGGTAGAAAGATGTGGATTTTCCTGGCTTTGCCTGTCCTGGGGGCTTTGAGCGCTTCTGGCCAGAATTATGTACCGATCCTTCCTGCGGACAGTCCGACCGATATCATCCGGAAGGCCGCGCATGTGATTCCGTCGCCGCGGCAGCTCCGTTGGCAGCAGCTGGAGCTGACGGCTTTTTTTCACTTCGGTATCAACACATTCACCGACCGGGAGTGGGGGGATGGCAAGGAAGACCTATCGCTTTTCAACCCGACACACCTGGATGCGCGGCAGTGGGTAAGGGTTGCAAAGGATGTGGGTATCAAGCAAGTGATCCTAACCGCCAAGCATCACGACGGGTTTTGTCTCTGGCCCAGCAAATACACGGATCATACGATCGCGCATACGCCTTATAAGAACGGGCATGGGGATATTGTCAAAGAGTTTGCGGATGCCTGTCACGAATACGGGGTGGGAATGGGGATTTATCTGTCGCCGTGGGACCGGAATTCTCCGGCGTATGGGGATTCCGCCAAATACAATGCACTTTTCCTGAATTGGCTGACCGAGCTGCTGACGCAATATGGGCGGGTGGATGAGGTGTGGTTTGACGGGGCGAATGGGGAGGGACCGAATGGGAAGAAGCAGGTATATGCGTTTGAGGCCTGGTATCATCTGATCCGGCGGCTTCAGCCTCAGGCGGTGATTGCGATCATGGGTCCTGATGTACGGTGGGTGGGTACGGAGTCTGGTCAGGGGCGGCTGACGGAGTGGAGTGTGCTGCCGGTCAATGCCAGGCAGGAGGAGAGTATTGCGGTGAATTCGCAGAAGGATCAGACTTTCGCCCCGTTGGGTGATCTGATGAATGAAGACCTGGGCAGTCGCGAGCGGCTCATGGGTGCCAAGGGGCTGATCTGGTATCCGGCGGAAACGGATGTGAGTATCCGGCCGGGATGGTTTTATCATGCGAAGGAGGATTCGCTGGTGCGATCGCCGAAAGGGCTGATGGATCTGTACTTTACGAGTGTGGGAAGGAATAGTGTGCTGTTGCTGAATATTCCGCCGGACCGGGACGGACTGATCAGCGACGCAGATGTTCGAAGTCTGCGGGGGTGGAGGAGGGCGATGGATGGGACTTTCGGGCTTGATTTGGGGGAGGGGGCGGTGAATGTGAAAACAGATTCGGGAAAGACGATCGAGATGCGGCTGGCTGGTGAAAAGACATTCGATGTGCTGTCGTTACAGGAGGATATCCGGGTAGGGCAGCGGGTGGAGCGGTTCGTTTGGGAAGTGGAGAGCCATGGGGAATGGGTGCAGGTGGCATCGGGGACGACGATCGGATATAAACGGCTGTTGCGATTCCCGATGGTGACTGCGGGCAGGATACGGCTCCGCATTCTGTCATCCCGGGAGAAACCGGTGATTTCGAAAATCGGACTGTACAAAATGGCTGAATGAAAAATACTTTTCTTTTATTGCTGATGTTGGCTGCCGGCGCGGGTTATGCGCAGGAGCGGCATCGTTTTGCGCTGGGGCAGCACGAGTTCCTGCTCGATGGTAAGCCGTTCCAGATCATCAGCGGGGAGATGCATCCGGCGCGAATCCCGAGGGAATATTGGCTTCACCGGATCCGGATGGCCAAGGCGATGGGGTGTAATACGATTGCGGTCTATGTCTTTTGGAATTATCAGGAGGTTGCGCCGGGGCAATGGGATTTTCGGTCGTGCAACCACGATATAGCGGCGTTCATCCGGTTGTGTCAGGCGGAGGGGATGTGGGTGTTGTTGCGGCCGGGTCCTTATGTGTGTGCGGAGTGGGATTGGGGCGGGCTGCCGACATATCTGTTGAAGATCCCGGATATCCGTATCCGGTGTATGGACCCAAGGTATATGAGCGCGGTCCGAAAATATATTATACGGTTATCGCAGGAGATCGTGCCGTTGCAGTGCGATCATGGCGGGCCTGTTTTAATGGTGCAGGTGGAAAATGAATATGGCAGCTATGGGAACGACCGCAATTATGTGGCGGCGGTACACCGGCTGTGGCAGGTAAATGGAGTAACGGTACCGTTCTATACCGCGGATGGACCGACGGACTTTATGCTGGAGGCGGGGAGTCTGGATAGCTGTGCGATCGGGTTGGACAGCGGGGGTGGAGATGCGGACTTTGAGGTGGCGTCAAGACATAACCCTCACGTACCTGCCTTTAGCAGCGAGAGTTATCCTGGCTGGCTGACGCATTGGAAAGAGAAGTGGCAGCATCCGGATACGGCGGATATTATGAATGAGGTTCGGTATCTGCTTTCGCATCACCGGTCGTTCAACTTGTATGTGGTGCATGGGGGAACGAATTTTGGTTTCACGGCGGGCGCGAATGCATTTTCGCCGACGCAATATCAGCCAGATGTGACGAGCTATGATTATGATGCGCCGATCAATGAGCAGGGGCGGCCGACGGCGAAGTATTATGCGCTGCGGAAGCTGATTGCTTCGTATACAGATCATCGGTTGCCGCCGGTGCCCGCGCCAGTGCCGGTGATGGAGATCCCGCCGGTGGAGATGGTGCCTGATGGGTCGTTGTGGGACAATTTGCCGAAGCCGGTTCATGCGGTCGTGCCGCAGCCGATGGAGGAGTTCGGGCAAAGCAGCGGATTGATTCTGTATCGGACGAAACTGATCGGGCATAAGAGCGGGTCGTTGACGATCACGGAGCCGCATGATTTTGCGCTGGTTTTTTTGAATGGTCATTTGGTCGATACGGTTTATCGGGATGGGGGGCATTGGACGGTGCAGTTGCCCAAAACGGGAGTGAAGGAGCCGGTCCTGGAAATATTGGTTGAAGCGATGGGGCATATCAATTTCGCGCAGTATATGATCGACCGGAAGGGGATCACGGACCGGGTGACGCTGAATGGGATGACGTTGATGAATTGGGAGATGTATACGTCGTTGGAAAAACGATGGATGATGTACCCACCCTTGTCGGCGCTTTTGGATACTGCACGGCGGGGGATATTTTTCGACGGCAGTTTTCGGCTGGATAGCGTGGCAGATACCTATATAGACATGAATGGGTTTCGGAAGGGAATCGTGTGGGTAAATGGGCATAATCTGGGAAGGTATTGGAATGTGGGGCCGCAGATGCGGCTGTACTGTCCGGCGACGTGGTTGAAGAAAGGAGAGAATGAGGTGAGGGTGCTGGATCTTTTGAAGACGGATGCGGGGATCATTCGGGGTGTGAAAACGCTGGAGGGGGATGGGGGGACGGGAGGCGACGCGGCGGCTTCGGGGGGTGGGGGAGGGAAGGTTTCGGCGGATGGGGCGGGTGGCTCGGGCGCTGATGCGGTGAAGGTGACTGCGGTGGAGCGGCCGGATATTGGTCGCGTGAATCCCTACTATGTTTCGAATCGGGCGCCGCTGGCGCCGTTGAACTTCATTAAACTGCCGGTGGGAAGTGTGCAACCGGGAGGTTGGGTTCGCAAATATCTCGAATTGCAACGGGATGGGTTGACCGGACATTTGGGGGAGATCAGCGCATGGCTCGAAAAGAGGGACAATGCGTGGTATAGCGGGACGGGGCAGGGATCGCATGGCTGGGAAGAGGTGCCGTATTGGTTGAAGGGATATGGTGATCTGGCTTATTTATTACGGGACAGTGTGATGATCGCGACGACGCAGGACTGGTTGGAGAAGGTATTCGAGAGCCAGCGGCCGGATGGATATTTTGGGCCGAGGGTGGTGGAGAATCCGGCGAAGGATTCTATTCCTGATCTTTGGCCGAATATGCTGATGTTATGGTGTATGCAGTCTTATTGGGAGAATAGCGGAGATGCGAGAGTGTTGACGTTCATGACCCGGTATTTCAAGTGGGAGTTAGGTATACCGGATGGGCAGCTGCTCAGGACCTATTGGGAGAATAGCCGTGGCGGGGACAATCTATACAGTATTTATTGGCTGTACGACCATACCGGCGAGAAGTGGCTGCTGGATCTCGCGGCGAAGATCCACCGCTGTACGGCCAATTGGGAGCAGGATACGACCTTGCCGAACTGGCACAATGTGAATGTGGCGCAGTGTTTCCGGGAGCCGGCGACTTATTATATGCAGACGAAGGATTCGGCCGATCTGCGATCGACCTATACGGATTTCGGTTTAATGCGGGGGTTATACGGGCAGGTGCCGGGGGGGATGTTTGGGGCCGATGAAGATGCGCGGAAAGGATATTCCGATCCGCGGCAGGCTGTGGAGACTTGCGGGATGGTGGAGCAGATGTCATCGGATGAGCTGCTATTGGGGATCACGGGCGATCCGATGTGGGCGGATAATTGTGAGGATGTGGCGTTCAATACATATCCGGCGGCGGTCCTACCGGATTTCAGGGGCTTGCGGTATCTGACGGCACCGAATATGGTGGTCAGCGACGACAAAAATCATAGTCCGGGGATTGAGAATTCGGGTCCGTTCCTGCTGATGAACCCGTTCAGCAGCAGATGTTGTCAGCACAATCATTCGCAGGGTTGGCCTTACTATGCGGAGCATTTGTGGATGGCGACGCCCGATAATGGGGTGGCGGCGCTTTTATATAGTAGTTGTGAAGTAAAGGTGAAGGTAGGTGATGGCGCCGCGGCGACGATCAAAGAGACGACGCACTATCCGTTTGATTCGACGGTGCGGTTGCGGGTTGGAGTGAACGGGCCATCCCGGTTCCCGATGTATCTGCGGATACCGGGTTGGTGCACTTCGGCGCGGGTACGGGTGAATGGGGTCCTGGCGGATGTGCGGCCTTGGGCGGATGGGTATGCGAAGATCGAGAAGACCTGGGTGGATGGGGATGAGATCAATTTGGATTTGCCTATGAAAATTTGGGTGCGGACGTGGGAGCGAAATAAGAATAGTGTGAGCGTGAACTATGGGCCGCTGAGTTTTTCGCTGAAGATCAAAGAAAATTATGTGAAGGTGGATAGCAAGGCAAGTGCGATCGGGGATTCGAAGTGGCAGGCAGGTGCGGATCAGACCAAGTGGCCGGCTTTTGAGATCCTTCCGGGGAGTCCGTGGAATTTTGGATTGGAGTTAGGGGGCTTGGGTGTTGGTGATGGCTCGAGTGCGGGAGTTGGAGGCGGTTCGGGAGTTGGCGGGGGCGCGGCGGTGGCGAATTTTGAATTGGTGTTCAAGTCCTGGCCGAAAGATGATTTCCCGTGGACGCAGGAGGCGACGCCGATCGAGATCAGGGCGAACGGTCGGCAGATCCAGGAGTGGAGGGTGGACGGCTATGGGCTTTGCGGGGTTTTGCCGCAAAGTCCGGTGGTGGTGAATACGCCAGAGCAGCCCCTGGAGTTAATCCCGATGGGCGCGGCACGGTTAAGGATTTCTTCTTTCCCCGTTGTGGAGCGGTAGGGTGGGGGTTGCGGTATTTTTTTACCTGGTCGTTTATATAGAGAAAGATATCTTCTGTGGAGGCTTTCCGGCAGAATTCGTAGGTGGGGCGATAGTGCAGCATAAAAAATCGAAGGGAATCGTCGTGCAGGCCGGTGATACGTTCGACAAAAGCGGGCGGGCAGCGAAAGTCAATGTAATAATCCTTTTCTTCAATTGCAAGTCGTTTGCGCAGGCGCCGTTTTTCCTTCTGGTGTTCCGAGAAAAAGTTAAGGTCGAGGCTGATGCCGAAGCCCTGGGTCAAGTTACTGTCCGAGACGATGGCGTCCTGATGCTGCATATAAATCCAGACATAATCATCCCTTCTTTGCAGGGAATCTTTCTCATAGTTGGAGAGCTGGTCAACCAGTGCGGAGGGCAGGCTGATGATGTTCGGCCGCAGCCAGATATTATAGCCGTCCTTTTCTTCGAACATCCAGGCCGCGATAAAATTGGTGTCGGGGAGATAGCCTGCAGAGGTGAAGATAAGGGTATCTCCGGGGCGGGCCTCGATGCGGTAATTGCCGCCGGCGTCGGATCGGTTGATCCTGGAGCGCGTCTTGTTGAAGACGGTTATGTTGGGGAGAACTTCGGTTGTTAGTTGGCGTTTGATCCTGCCATAAAGGTTTTGGGAGGCGGGGATTTGGGCCTGCTGCCCGGCGGGGGAAGCGGTTTGCTGAGCGGCTGCGGAAATCGATAGTATGAGCAGGTAGTAGAATGGTGTTGACCGGAGCATACAACAAGATAGCGCGCGGTTGGAGTAGTGCTGCGTGGGCGTCGGTGAAAATTGTGTTAAAGAAAGGTGCGCGCAGGTCGGATGATTCGTTATCTTTAAACCATGCTTAAGAATAGCCTGCTGGCTGCGTGGCGGAACTTCCGTCGGCATAAGACATTAACGGTTATTCAGATTTCCGGGCTTGTGTTGGGGGTAGCGGCATTTATCGTGATCAGCGGGTATATCCAATTTGAGCGCAGCTATGACCGGATGCTGGGGGATGCCGATTCCATTTACCGCGTGGAAAGCCGTTTCTTCAAGAACGACCAAATGACGGACGACTGGGCGACCAGTACGAATGGCTATGCGACGGCTATGAAGAAGGCGTTCCCGGAGATTGCCGATGTTACCCGGATCAATTGGAACAATTCGGAACGGGTGGTGCGTAACGGAGCGATCAAGTACCGGGAGGCGCATGTTTGTTTTGCGGACAGCAATTTCTTCCGCTTCTTTCATTACCCGCTCCTGGAAGGGGATGCAGCCGCAGCCCTGAGGGAGCCTAATTCCATTGTACTATCGGCAGCGGCGGCAAAAACCTATTTCGGTTCTGTCGATCCGATCGGAAAATCCTTGGACATCAGTACGATCGGCGATACATATCATTGCGTGGTAACGGGGGTGTTCGCCGGCCTGCCGGAAAATTCGACGATGCGGTTCAGGGCGTTAGTTTCCTGGCTCACTCAGCGGCAATGGCAGCGGGACTTCTGGTATATCCATGAGAGTTATACGTTCGTCAAGTTGGCCCCAGGTATCCGGCCGGAGCAGGTCGAAGAAAAATTCCCCGCGCTGGCGGAAAAGTATAAGAGCGGCCCTTCGATGCGGGACTTGAAATGGGCCATTCAGCTGGTGCCGCTGGCGGATATTCATCTCCGGCCGGTCAAACAATACGAAATCGAAACGAGCAAGGGCAATGGCCGAGCCGTTCGGTTCCTGGAGGTGATCGCTTATATCATCCTGCTGATCGCCGGCATCAACTATGTCAACCTGACGACGGCAAAGGCTGCAGACCGGGCAAAGGAAGTTGGGGTCCGGAAGGTTAGCGGGGCGCGGTCGGTCCAGCTCATCGGTCAATTCCTGTTGGAATCGATGCTGGTAAGCGGCATTGCGCTGGCAGTGGCAATCCTGTTGACCTGGGTGTTGAAAAGACCAATGTTGGAATTCCTGGGCACGGGCTCGGGAGTCCTATATGATCGAATTCTATGGATCCGGCTTGTGTTGGTGCTGGTGACGATGATGGTGCTGGCCGGGGCCTATCCGGCACTGGTGTTATCGCGATTGAATCCGGTTACCGTTCTGAAGGGCAAATACACTTCTTCAAAGAGCGGGGTGATTCTAAGCAGGACGCTGGTGGTGTTCCAGTTCACCGCTTCTCTCCTGTTGCTGGCGGGAGTTTTAGCCGTGTTCCGGCAAGTGAGGTATATGAAAAACGAACCGACGGGAGTGTCGGTCGATCAGACGCTGGTGATAAGGGCGCCGGTAAATACAGCCGATTATAAAAATGCAGTAAGGAGCTTCGAGACGGCATTGCAAGGAATGCCTGGGGTGGAGCGGGTTACGGGTTCGGGCGCAGTTCCGGGTAAGGCTGTGGGCGAATTCCTTGCTAACCGGCGCTATGGCGCGTCTAAATCGGAGGAGCGGACGTATGAAATGTTGCGGGTGGATTTCGATTTCATTCCGGTGTATGGGCTGACGGTCTTGGCGGGAAGGGCGTTTGATCGCTCGCGGCCGGCGGACTCGGCGGGGATCGTCCTCAATGAGTCCGCAGCCCGGCAATTAGGTTATACGTCGCCGGAAGAGGCAATCGGGAAGAAAGTATGGCTGGAGACTCTCGATCGACAGCCAAATGAGGTGATCGGGGTCGTCAGGGATTATCATCAACAGTCGCTGCAAAACAATTTCACCCCGCTGATCCTGTTTATGGATCCGGCCCTGGGCTGGATCCCGACGCAATTTTATTCGGTGCGGATCAATGCAGGGGATGGGCATGCGGTGACGGCGGCTGCAGGAAGGTTGTGGGAGCGGTATTTTCCCGAATCTTCGTTCGACTACTTTTTCCTGAACGATTTCTACGATGCACAATACCGACAGGACATTGCATTTGGCCGCATCTTCCTGTTATTCGCTTCGCTGGCGGTCTTCATCGCCTGTATGGGATTGTTCGGATTGACGGCGCAGTCGACGCGACGGCGAATGCGGGAGATCGGAGTAAGGAAGACGTTAGGCGCCACGGGTCCGCAATTGATGGCTTTACTGGCGGGAGAAAGCGTGCGAATGATCGCGGGATGCAGCGTATTGGGGTTGCCGTTGGCGTATTTGCTTATCTCCGAATGGTTACGTAATTACGCCTTCCGTGCAGGGCTGACCTGGTGGCAGTTTGGGTTGCCGGTCGGGATGCTACTGGTCATCGCGCTCGGGACGATCAGTGTGCTGGTATGGCGGGCGGCAAGGGTCAATCCGGCGGTGACGTTACGGACGGAGTAAGGATCTGAACTTCCATCGGGGCTAGTTTAATATAAAGTGCAGCGGTTTGGCCTGAAGTTACCTGTGTACCGGTGTAGAAATTGGCATTGGAGATGATTTGAACGTTGCTCGAACCGGAGGTGTTGAGGTTGCTGTAAGCGACGGTCATCAGCGGTTGCGCCCGGTTGATATCGACGTCCATGAGAGCCCAGCCGGCGAATTCGTTGCTGGTGCTGGTGTTGGCGACGATCAGCACTTCCCGGTCGTAGAGGATTCGCGAGAAAGCGAGGATGCCACCGACGCCGGCTGACTGCCCAAAGTCCTGGCCGTTCCCCGATACTGCACGAAAATAAATCCTTCCGAATTGCAAGGCCGTGTCGGTATTGCGAAGTCTGCCGAGGGCGGCGATGTTCGCGTAGAAGGGATTGTTCCGATCAAAGGCGACCGGAGTTTTGCCCCAGATCGCTTCGCGGACGCACTCGAGCGACCCGGTAGCGGGCGTTTCGTCGGGGTTGACCGCCCCTGTCAGACCTTGTTCGGTTCCATAATACAGGCAAGGGATGTCCTGGAGGCAGAAAAGAACAGCTACCCCCATGAGGACCTGGGCAGATGGGGTCGAGGGCGTATTGAAGCGTTGATATTGGTCGTGATTGTCGAGGAAGCTGACAAAATATTTGCCGGCTTCGCCATGTGAAGTGATCAGGTATTGTTCGGCATTCTTGCGGTTCTGAAATAGCTGACGGATACCCGCTACGTCGGCGAATTGTTTGATGATGCCCGGCAGTTGATCGAAGAGCGGGTAATCAAGGGCGGCATCGATACCGAGGCCTTTCCCGTTATCGTCGCTGGTATTGCGGCCAACGAATTGATCAACGACGCTATAGTTGGCATCGTCGATCTCGCCGAAGAGAAAGAAGTTGCGTTTGCCGATGCTACTTGCGAATTCGCGGATGGCGTTACCAAAGTTTTGGACCATTGCGGGTTCCACGTACATAACGGTATCGATGCGAAAGGCATCAATGTCGTAGGCGGCGATCAGATAGGCATAGATGCGGATGAGGATATCGATTACCGGAGTTTGGCCGTATTGGTCGCGGATCGGTTGTTGGGCAGGAGAAACGGTGAGGTATTCAGCGACCAGCTGGCGCATGGACCCGAAGTCGCCTTTGAGAAAGCCGCCGGGCGGGGGTTCGCCGGGGATAAAGCTGCCGCGACGGCGGAAGAAGTCGAAATTGCGCTGAAGGTCCAGCGGCCAGACGGCGTCATCGCTGGTGAGGCCGGCGGTGGGCAGCGTGTTTTGCCAGTCGGGGCGGGCTGCACCGCTGCCATCGACCCACCGGATCGGGGGTTCGTCGCCCGGCGGGCCGTTGAGGATGACCGGGTCGGTGAAAGTGTCGGTTACTTGTCCCTGATAGAGATATTTGAATACTTCCGCGCTATGGTTGATGACGATATCGAGAATGATAAAGAGGCCGCGGGCGTGGGCGGCTTCGATTAGTTCGGTCAGCTCTTCGGCCGCGGTAGCGGCGGTACCGTCGGATGCGAACCGCCCGTCAATGGTGAGAAAGTCCTGGGTCGCATAGCCGTGATAGTTATAGGGCCAGTCGGGGGCGGTGTCGGGGAAAGGATTCCTGAGCACGGGGCTGATCCAGATGGCGCGGGCGCCAAGTCCGGCGATATAACCGAGCTGGGCTTCGATCCCTTTGAAGGTGCCGCCCTGGCGGTAGTTGTAGACTTCGTTCCAGGTGATGGGCGGGTCTTGCTGTTGGGAATTGGGCGGGGAGGACGGGTTGTTGAACCGATCGGTCATGAGGAAGTAAATCCAGGTCTGACGCCAGTCGGTGGGTGAGGGGTAGGGATAGGGGATGGTTACCGGCTGGCCTTTAACGGTAATGGTTTTCGTCGCATTCGATTGGGAGGCGGAGCGGGCGGCGGTGATGGCGGCGAGGACCGCGGGGTCGGTCAGGCTGGGAATGGTTGGTGCTGTGGTGGAGGGAGTGGAAGTGGAGGTGGAGGTGGAGGTGGAGGTGGGGGTGGAGGTGCTCATGAGATAGGTTCGTTGAATATCCAAATTACGAAAAAGGCCTTATCTTACTCATATGAGCTTCAGCTTGCCGGATATTCTCTTCGTGATTGTTATCTTCCAGTTACTGTTCACGAGTGCTTTTCTGTTTGCGAACCGGAGAGGCAAAGCGGTCAGCAACGGGCTGCTTGGGATATTTTTTCTGGTAATCGGGCTCAATCTGCTGGACAATTTGCTGCTGATTAAAGGGGTTTATGCGGGGCATGAAGGTTTTGGCTTGTGGAGCATCTGGCTGCTGCTGTTGTTCGGGCCGCTGTTGTATCTGTATACGCAATCCGTTCTTTACAAGGATTTTCGGCTTACGATGAGAAAGGGGTGGCACTTTCTACCTTTTGTGGTGCTTTTCCTGCTTACAGAGATCTATTGGCAAACGCTAGGACCTGCGGAGCGACACGCAAAGCTGGGCCAGATCATAGCAAGGCGAGCGCCGGCGTATCAGCAATGGGATTCGGCGTTGATATTTATACAGTTCTTCCTTTATATGATCGCTTCTTTCCGGTTGATCGGGCGATTCAGAAAAGCGGCGGCTGAAACGTTCTCCGATTACCGACGGACCGATATCGGATGGTTGTTCAATACGCTGCTCTTTTTTACGATGACAATGGCGCTGGCGGCGGTGAATAGTCTGATCGGGCTGACGCCGCTTGCCTCTTACTGGTGGCCGGTGTTCCTGGTCGTTATCGGCCTGATATGGGTATATATCAATGTCGTGCTACTCAAGGCGTTGAGGGATTCGGAACTTTTCGGGGTGCTGGAGGAGGATCTCAAGGTTTTGTCTAAGGAGGAAAAGAGGTCGGATTGGAAGCGGGTGTTGGGGCAGGTTGAGGCTCATATGAACAGCCAGCGGCCCTGGCTCGATCCGGACCTGACGCTGGAGCAATTGGCTTCCCAGGTGCAGCTTCGGCCGAAGCTCCTGTCGCAGGCGATCAATGAGGGATCAGGCAAGAACTTCTTCGAGTTTATCAATCAATACCGGATCGAGGAGGCGAAGCGGTTGCTGACTGATCCGGCGGACAAAAAGATCACGGTGCTGGAAGTCCTTTACCAGGTGGGGTTCAATTCCAAATCTTCTTTTAATACGGTCTTCAAAAAACAGACGGGTCTGACGCCCAGTGAGTTCAAAAAAAAGATGGCGGGGTAGGGGCTACGGGCTACGGCGTTCCCGCTCACCGGATTACTCACAAGCGGACTGAAGATGTAAAGAATTGAATTAAAGTTAGTCAAATCCATTGAAAATTTAACTTCGAAGTGATTGAAGACCTTTGCCCCACGACGGATGCAGACTGGTTCCCTTGTCACAGTCTCGCCATGCATGTTGTCATGGTTGAGGAAAACCAGAGGCAAAGATTTAACCGTTTATCCGGAGATTCTTGAAGACGCCTCCGCGCTCGCCTTGGCTGCGGTTTGCGTTTTTTTTATCCGGTTGTCGGATGGCACCTGCAACATCTATTTCCGTGAAAAATGCCCCGCATCCATTAGTTCGACTTGCGTACGGCATGAAATATTTTCCGAACGGAATTATTTTCATATTGTAAATTTGCCGACTTCTTTATCTGTTCCACAAATCAAGTCTGGGGTTTCAGAAAAATAGATTACTATGACAGCAGTAGTTGGTATATTGAATAAACAAGCCGTTGCCATCGCGGCGGATAGCGCGGTGACCATCAGCGGTGCGAACGGACGAAAAATCTTTAATAAAGCCAATAAGGTTTTTACTTTATCGAAATATCATCCCGTTGGCATAATGATCTATAATTCGGCGTCCTTGATGGAGACGCCGTGGGAAACAGTAATCAAAATGTATCGGCGGCAATTGTCGGGACGCAGCTTCCCCACACTAGCGGAATACCAGCGGGACTTTATAGCTTATTTGCGAGCCAGGAATTTTTTTACAGGCACAGGAGTACAGATTGCTTGTCTGCAGAATTTTGCGCTTTGGCTAATCAACGAAATCACTAAGGAAGTCGCGAACGGCCGCCGCGAATTGCTGGATAATCCGAATGAACAGAATAGTCAAGAGTTCATGCAATTAGTCGAGGCAAAAGTTGACGAAGTACAAACCAGGTTTTCGGATGAACAGAATTGCTGCCCAGATTTTCTCGGCTATACTCTACCTCAATTCGACGCTTATGCTCGACACGCACTGGAAAATATCGTTGGGATTCGGTTTACATCAAACAGCTTAAATGCTTCTGTTGAATTGAGAGATAAGCTCCTGCTATTGCTATTTTCTGTCTTGCGGACGAAGGGGGAATATACCAACTACACCGGACTGATCTTTACTGGTTTTGGAGATGATGAAATTTACCCGCGATTAATTCCCGTGAATGTTTCCATAGTTGTGGACGACAGATTGAGATACTATATCGATGATAACAGGGCAGCAGAGATCTCCGATCTTAATAATGGCGCGGTACGCCCCTTTGCGCAAACAGATGTGATAGATACCATTCTGAGCGGTATTGATCCCGCACTGGACAATATCTACCTCAACAATTTTAGTGCGTTGTTTGGAAAATACAACGAATTGATATTAAGCGAAATAGGTGAAAGCAATCCGGAATTGACAGCCCAGATTCAGGCGCTGGACACCCAGCGCATAGTTACGGAATATATGCAGATGAACCAGGGGATCAAACAGGAGAATTATATTCGACCACTGATGAATGCCGTGAGTACCTTAGCCAAAGAAGATTTAGCAGAAATGGCCGAAAGTCTTATATATTTGACTTATCTTAAAAGAAGAATTACCTTTGCGGAGGAAAGTGTCGGCGGCCCTGTTGATGTGGCTGTGATCTCAAAAGGCGACGGTTTCATCTGGATCAAACGAAAGCATTATTTTAGACCCGAGCTTAATCGACACTTTTTTGACAATTACTTTAATGATTAACGCCATGAATACGCTGTCTTTCGATCAGGAGTTCAATCAAAGCCATACCCGGGAACAGGATATTTTGTCCGCTTTTCGGAAGGGTGACAGGGCGCAGGCGACAGAGATTAAGCAGGGTATGACCCCTGAAGAAATTTCCGAGGTAGTGTCCGACAGGCTTATCGCTGTAGTAAAGGAACAGTTCGATGCAGCAAAGAAGCAGTTTCACGAAGGTAAGGCCTAGTGAGGACAGGCCAGATGTTAACCCTCTGAAGTAAGCACTGGTGCCAACCTGTTGCATCATCAATGTTCTTTTCCTCATCCTCATCCGCTTAATTCTGGGTCGTCCTGATCTTCACTCGCCCAAGCCCCAGGCGAAGAGCTCGTCAGACTTTAGCCAGTAAATCCTACACCATACCGTTCTGTTCGCTTCTCATTGAAATTGCTCTTCCTATAATAGCCATTGCATCGGCGCGGGTAAATCCGGTATAGCAGATGTGGGGAGACAAGTCTTTAATATAACCGATCGCCGGATAACCCACTTGAGAATAGCGATTTTCTGGTATTTTCTGACAGGCGGGACAATTGAGCGCCGGGGAAGGAGGGTAAAATGGTAGATTGGGGTGTTCGACTTTAAGCCGGAATTTATTCGAACGAAATAAATCCGTCCGACTTCCTGCAGTCGGTCGACGGGCTGGTTTTGATGGAGCAATTTTGTGATAAAACTTTTTTATCATGAAATCGAAAATTCATTTTTTATCCGGGTGGAATCCGGGGCGGACTGCGGGGACTGGGGCCGGGTGGATGTTGGGGCGGGGCGGTTCGGTTGGGTTGCTGGTCGTGGCGGTTGTCAGCGCGGTACTGGCTTCGCCTAAATTTGGTTTTTTCTTTCTGGCGTGGGTGAATCCGATCTGTCTGCTGCTCTTTTTCCGGCGGGCGGGGGTGCGAAAGAAGGCGATCTGGGCTTTCCCGGCGCTGATGTTGGCGCATTTCCTGGGGGATCTCGGGGTAGCACCGTTCCCTGTGCCGGTGCTGTTCGGGTTGTGCGTCTACCAAAGTTTGCAGCAGTTGGCGCTCTATGGTGCGGATGCCTGGGTGGGCAGGAGAACGGATAGCTTCCCGTCGACCCTGTTCTTTCCTTCTTTTGCGGTAGCGCTGGAGTTCCTGAATACGGTTTATGGTGGCGGGATCTGGTGGTCTGTGGCCAACTCGCAGGAAGGATTGAGCTGGTTGACACAATTGGCCGCTGTGACGGGGATCTGGGGGATCGGTTTTTTGTTGTATTGGACCGGGTCGGTGTTGGTCTGGATGGTTGGGCGGCGCTCGTGGGGTGAGCGGAGGCTAGGTCTGGGGATTTATGGGGCGGTGATGGCGCTGGTTGTCGTTGCGGGTTGTGTCCGGTATGTGGGAGCCGGCGGTGATCATCGAACGGTAAAGGTCGCGGGCGTAACGGTGCCGTTGGTGGGGCTGTATGAGACCTTCTATAGTGATTATTGCGGACGGCGCATCGTCGTGAGTCCGCGGGCTTCGGTGACGAATCCTGTGATGCGGCTGGTGGGGCAGGCTGAGGCCGATTATATCGAGCGTGCGGATACGGTGCGATTCGGGAAGGCGACCGCGGCAATCCGGACGATCAATGACAGTCTGTTTACCTTGAGCCAGCAGGCAGCGGACAAGGGCGCACAGATCATCTGCTGGTCGGAAGGCAACGGGATCGGCTGGGCGGCAGATGAGGATTTGTTGCTTGGGAGGGGACGGCAGTTTGCGGCCCGCAACAAGCTGTATCTGTTGATGACCCTTTGCCTGGTGCATCCCGGAAAGATCACGCCGGGCAAAAAATTTCTGGAGAATGAGGCGGTCCTTCTGGGGCCGGATGGAAGGGTATTAACGAAGTTCCACAAGAACAATCCGGTCCCGATGGTGGAGGCATCTGCGTCTGGCGATGGGATCATTCCAGTGTTGCAAACGCCGTACGGCCGGGTGGCGGTTTCGATCTGCTATGATGCGGACCAGCCGGAGCAGATGCGGCAGCTGGGGCGTCAGGAGGCCGATCTGCTATTATTGCCTTCCGGCGATTGGTATGCAATCTCGCCGTTCCATACGCAGATGGCGGTCTATCGCGGGATCGAGAACGGCTGTTCGATCTTCAGGGAAGTCAGCAATGGGTTATCTGTTGCTACTGATTACCGGGGCAAGGCGGCCGGGAGCCGGGATTACTTCCGGGAAGGGGCTTCGTTCTGGCTGGCGGACGTGCCGGTAGGACATGTGAATACGATCTACGGCAGGATCGGGGATACATTGCCTTATGGAAGTATGTTGATTGTATTGATGACAATCGGAGCATTGCTGGCCGTCAGGAACCGGGCTCCGGCCGTTCTTTTGGGGAAAGATCGAACGGCACTACAACCCTGAAGCTGACATTCCTGCCCATATTGAAAATACCGGGTTGGATGCCGGGTGGGACGACGGGGTTGTCGAAATACTTCAGCCGGCTCATGTTCGACTGGTAGTTGACGTTAGCGAGGTTGGTCCCTTCGATGTAGACTTCGAGGATGCTTTTGCCGGTTGAATTGACGAGCTTCATGCCGACGCCGGCGCTGAGCAGGTTGTAGCCGGCGGTATAGGTCTCGGTGCCATAGGCGGAGAAGAAGCGGTTCTGAGGATTATAGTGATCAAACCCGATGAATGCGTAGCCGCTTCTGATCCGGCCGAACCCTTTGGCGCTTGTGGCGCGTAGTTCGGAATGGGTATGCGGAGGCGGCATAAAGGGCAGATATTTCAGGCTGTCGGGGGCTTTGCCGCCGTTAATGAGGTTCGTGCCGTAGGTCAGGGTCAGGGAGTTTTCAAAGTGCAGCCAGGAAAAGGGATGGATATCGAGGTAAAATTCACCGCCGTCGATCCGGGCTGCGCTTTGTACATAGGTGAACTTGCTGTACTCTCCATTGGGGTTGGGTGAGCCATCCGGGTTGACGCGTTGAGGATTGCCGTTCGCATCGAGGATCTGTTCCTGAAAAATATAGTTTTGGAGATGGTTGTCGAAGAGGCTCACGCTGGCTGTGAGGTGGGCCAGGTTAAGCGCGGCGCCTACATCTTCCTGTAAGCTGAATTCCGGTTTGAAATCGCTGTTGCCGACGTGGTAGATCTGGGAGCCGGGATCGGGGCCGTTGGCGGAGAGTTCGGCGATACTGGGCGCGCGAAAGCCGCGGGCGATATTGGCTTTGATCAGGAAGTGGTCGGTGAAGTTATATGTTGCGCCGAGGCTGCCGGAAACGCCTGAGAAGGTCTTGTTAAGCGACGGGAATTGCTGGATAACGCCGGGTGCGGATAACGGGTTAGCGCCGGTGTAGAGCGTGGGGAAGTAAGGTGTGGTAGTATCGATATAGGCGGATTGGCCGGAGAAGGAGCGGGTGTCAATGCGAGCGCCCCCGGTGATATCGAGCTTTCCGAAACTGCGCTTTTCGACAAAGAAGGGACCGATGTCGAACTGGTGGTAGGCGGGGATGGGGAAGTCGGTGCTGTAGCCGAGGGCGTTGTCCTGGTACATCCCGTTGATCCCGACGCTGGTCTCCCAGGCGTGGCTGATGGTGAAATTGTATTTGATGTCATAGGTATAGGTGTGCAGCTCGAGGTTAAGACCTGGGACGTCCGGGTTCAGCGGGTGGGTGAATTCCCGCCGGTGGCTGTATTGCCAGCCGAGGTCTATGAGGAGGTTGCCGTTGCCCAGCGAGATGCTACTGATGTTATAGATGCGGTAAAGTTGGACGTGCTGGTGAAGGGTAGGGATGGAATAGGAATTTAGCATAGATGCGGGAACGATGGGGCGATAGGTATCGGAGTCGGTGACCTGGTAGGTGAATTTGCGGGTAAGTGAATCGCGGCTGCCGTCGGGGATGGCCTGAAGGTCATCGAACAGTGAGGCGTTCAGATAAGAGTAGCCCCAGGCCTTGTTGAGCCCGATCATGGCACGGGCGTCTTTCTCGTTAAAGTTGGTTGCATATACGCGGCCGTCGTGCTGGTCCTGATAGTCTTTAGCGCCTTTGGCGGAGAGTTGTGTCCCCCAGATCAAGCCATTGCGGTTGCCCTGCAGTCGAAGGGTCCCGTTGATGAGCCCGTTATTGGTGCCATAGGTGCCGCTGGCGTAGCCGAGGATCTTGCCGTCGGGGACGGGCGGAGGGGTGAGAAGGTTAACAACGCCGCCGATGGCGTCGGAGCCATAGCTGAGGCTGGCGGGGCCTTTGATGATCTCGATGCGATCGATGGAATTCTGGTCCACTTCGATGCCGTGCTCGTCGCCCCACTGTTGGCCTTCCTGGCGGATGCCGTCTTCGGCGGTGACAACGCGGTTATAGCCCAGGCCATGGATGAAGGGTTTGGAGATATTGGGGCCAGTCGTGACGGCACTGATGCCGGGCAGGTTGGCTACGGCGTCGATGACATTGCCGGCTGCGGAGTGCTGGTCGATATAGCTCTTGCCGACGGCGACGATGGGGATGGGGGCCCTTTTGATCTCCGTGGCTTTGCTGACGCCGGTGACCACAACTTCACCGGCTTCGATGGTAGACAGGGCGAGCTGGACATCGAGGTGGGAAATGACGGCAAAGTCCACGTTCTGGTTGAAGGTAGCGTAGCCGACATAGCTGACTTCAACGAGGTGAATTCCTTTGGTGGCGAGGGTTATAGAGAATTTGCCATTCCCATCGGTGACGGTGCCGGTCTTCATATCGGGAATAGAAATGGTGGCGCCGGATATCGGTTTGCCGTCAGCCTTATCCGTTACGGTCCCGGTCAGCGTGCCGAGTTCCGGGCCGGCGTCTGCCGGCAATGCGGGATAGCTAAAAATAGAAGTCAGTAAGAAGGAGAAAAGATAAAGCCTCCGGGTCATAGTCCTTTTTTAAGTACACAGCGAATAATGCGAGTCGGGTCAGTAGTGGGATGGCTAAGCTCGGGCGGTTGGCGTGGGGGGGCCTTTCAAGGAATAATAGACCTTGTCGGCGCTCAGGATGGGGGAATGGCGGTTAACCGTGAGAGTAATAAACTGGCGGACGGGCTCGGGAACGATAATGGCGGGTGATTCCAGTAAGGGCATCATCGCGTCATCAAAACAGTCGCAATTCAGCTTCAGGCTCTGGGGTCCGGTGGTGGTGCGGCTATGCGCCGACTTGCTTTCGTGAAGCCAGTTGTGCAACCACATACGAAGGCCGGCCTTTTGGCTAAATACCAGCAAAAGCAGCATGGCGATCGTTCGTGAATACTTTCTGAGCATGAGCTGCAAAAGTACTTAATATGCAACAATATTTCAAAAGATTGGATTCCATTGGGGGCTTCTGAGGAGGAATTTTCCGTGAGCGGGGCAACGGCGGGAGGGGCGGAGGCGTATCGTAGGGAGAAGGGGTGAGATTAAGAGGGTGTTAAAACAAGGTACGGGTCCGGCGCCCAATCAAAAAATACTAACTTCAGGCATTGGATCAGGGTTAAAAAAATCAGCATATGAAACATTTTCTCACGGGCGTACTCCTATTCTTTTCCTTATCATCTTTCGCTCAGGCAACGGTAACGGATCAATTTCATAAGATTGGAACGGTTGCTGAGGCGCAGGCCTGGATGGCGGCGAATCAGCAGTACAAGCCGGCTATTTTGCATCTGGTGGCGGGGAAGGACTCCACATTGATCGATAAGCGGCTGCTGCGGCAGAGCCAGGGGGATGTCTTTTCAGTGGGGTATGTGACGTATAAAGTATTGGAGTCAAAGGAATCGGTCAAGTACCGGGCCAACTATATCTACCTGGATGGGTCTACGTTATCGCCCTCCGAGGTAGACAGCATGCGGAAGCTGATCTTGCAGAAACTGAATGGGGGTACGGCCTGGGATCAGCTTTCGGATCAGTACACGATGGACGGGAATACCACGCACGGGGATACGGGCTGGTTTTTTGGTGAGCTTCAGATGCCGAAGGAGTTCCAGGACGCGGTGAAGGCGCATAAGTTGGGAGATATCTTCTTTGTAGATGTCTCGGACAAGAATTGGCATTATATAGTTAAGAAGACCTTCGACGATGACGATCAGAAGGATGCGACCATCCTCCGGGCGAATGGGCGTTAGGGGGCGGGGTTGGCGCGGATGGGTCGGTAGGATGGGTCGGTAGGATCGGTCGGTAGGATGGGTTGGCGCGGATGGGTCGGGGTTAAAGCGGACGGATCTTGATATTGCGCCATTCGCTATGGCCGGGGTGTTCTTGTAAGGCAATCTTTCCTTTGGCGACTTTTGCGAAATCGGCGAAGACTTTATTGCGGAATTTGCTGCCGGCGACCATCCGGTTCCATTCGTCGGAGCCAATCTGGCCTTCAAAGGTCTTGATCCCATTCAGAAAGAAAGTGAGATGACCGTGGTCCTGTATGAGGCGGACCTGGTTCCATTCGCCAACGGCGTGGGGTTTGCTGACGGTCGAATCGCCGGCCATATCGTAGAGGCACCCGGCGAGGTGGTTCTGTTTCTTATTGTCATCGGCGTCGATATTGTCCAGCACCTGCATTTCGGGGCCGGTGATATAGGTGGCGGGATATTTGGGGTCTTCCTGCACATCGAAAATAATTCCGCTATTGCCGCCCTTGGAGATAATCCATTCCAGGCGGAGCTCGTAGTTCTCATACACTTTATCTGTTACGAGGTCTCCGCCGCCGCTGGCGGGCTGGGAGGGATCGTATACGAGTGCGCCGTTGCGGACCTGCCATCTGGAACCGGCGGTATCCCGGAGATAGGTATGCCAGCCCTTTGTCGTTTGGCCATCGAACAGCAGGACCCAGCCCTGCTGCTTCTCCTGCTGCGACAAGGTATTGGCTTGTTGTGCAAACCCGATCATTGCGGTAAGGATTGGGGCGATAAGGGCCAGGATTTTTTTCATTTGTTTCCGTTTTAGTGGACCAATTTAGGCTAAATTCACGTATTCAAAGCTAAATGGATTATGGTCATTTTCAATTTGCGTCAGCGCCGTATGGGGCTTGCCGTTCTTCTTCTTTTCTTAGGTGGGTCCGCATGGGCGGGAGATGGGAGTGGGTCCTCCCGGGCCGGTGGCCGGATACATGTGATCCCCGAACCGGTGTCGGTCACGGAAAAACCGGGCAGCTTCTATCTCCGGCAAGGCACGACGCTGGCAGTGGAAGGAGATTCGACGCCGGGTATTGCCGACTGGATGGTCGGGCAGGTCAGGGAGCAGACGGGTATTCTGCTGAGGGCTGAGAAGGGCGGACGTGGGGCGATCGTTGTAGTTGTGGGAGAAAAATACAGGGGAAAGGGAAAGGAAGGGTATAGTTTATCGGTAAGCTCTTCGGGTGTCCGGATCGAAGCCGGGAGTCCGGCGGGGGCCTTCTACGGGATGGAGACGCTGCTGCAGTTGCTGTCACCGGGGCGGGGCGATTATTTGCCGGTGCCCTGTGTCGAGATTGTGGATTCGCCGCGGTTTGCGTGGCGAGGGCTGATGTTGGATGTCAGCCGGCATTTCTTCACCAAGCAGGAGGTGATGCGTTATATCGATGAGATGGTCCGGTACAAATACAATGTCCTTCACCTTCATCTGAGTGATGATCAGGGATGGCGGATCGAGATCAAGAGCCTGCCGGAGCTGACGCGGCGCGGCGCGTGGCGGGTGCCGCGTACCGGGAGGTGGGGCGATTACCTGCCTGCGCTGGGGGATGAAGCGGCTACCTATGGCGGTTACTATACGCAGGATGACATGCGGGAGATCATCAGGTATGCGCAAGAACGTCATGTTGCCATTTTGCCGGAGATCGATGTTCCGGCGCACAGCCTGGCGCTGATCTCTTCCTATCCGAACCTGTCCTGCACGCAGCTGCCGTATCCGGTGAATCCCGGCGCCAGGCCGCCGGCGAGGGAGGACAATGCGTTGTGTATCGGCAATGACTCGGTCTTCCAGGTGCTGGACAAAATCTTTACCGAACTGGCGGCTTTGTTCCCAAGCGAGTACATCCACGTCGGGGGCGATGAAGCGTACAAGGGCTTCTGGGCTGACTGCCCTAAATGTCAGAAGCGGATGGCGGATGAGCATTTGAAGAATGTGGATGAGCTGCAAAGTTATTTTGTCAAGCGGATAGAGAAGATGCTGACGGCTAAAGGCAAGAAGCTGATCGGCTGGGATGAGATACTCGAAGGCGGCCTGGCGCCGAGCGCGACGGTGATGAGCTGGCGTGGGATGTCGGGCGGAGTAGCGGCGGCGCGGATGGGGCATGCCGTGGTAATGACCCCCTGGGACTTTTGTTATCTTGATCTTTACCAGGGAGAGCCTACGGGCGAACCGCCGACATACGGAATGTGCCGGTTGAAAGATTCTTATATCTATGACCCGGTACCGGACAGTGTGGATGAGCGGCTGATCCTGGGCGGGCAGGGGAATCTGTGGTCGGAGTCGGTGCCCAACTATCGTCAGGTGCAGTATATGACGTGGCCGCGCGGGTTGGCGCTGGCCGAGGTCTACTGGAGCCCCAAGTCGAAACGGAACTGGGATGACTTTATCAGCAGGATGGAAGCGGAATTCCCGCGGATGGATGCGGCGAATATCAAATATGCCCGTAGCGCGTATAATGTGATCTTCACACCGAAAAGGGGCGCTGACCGGGACATGACGGTCGGGATGTCAACGGAGGTCAGCGGGCTGGACATTTATTATTCGTTCGATTGTACCAATCCCGATCGCTTCTATGCAAAATATGACGGCACGCCGGTCAAATTCCCGCTGGGCTCTACACAATTAAATGTAATTACGTACCGCAACGGGCAGCCGATCGGGCAACAGATCAACATTAAAAAGGATGACCTTATGAAACGGCTGGATCAGGGGCGGCATGTATATTAGGGAAATCCGGAAGGGCGGCTGACGCGAAAATTATCCCTTTATGCGCGGAAAATGCCCGAAACGGCGCGAATACTAAGTCCACCAGAAGTATTCGCCTTTTTTGTTTAGTTTTCAGCAAATTTGCCCTCCCATGAAGAAACTCCTAGCTGTCATTTTGGCGTACGCTGTCATGACCCTGATAAATTCCTGCTATAAAATTGCGCCTTTTATTCACTTCAAAGGCGTCGGTGATGTGGTGCCGCCCCAGGATTCCACTACTGCGCTTCTGACTTCCCAGACCTGGGTCTATTATGAATATTTTGAAAATTTCAATACGGCGCAAGCCTCCCTGGTTTGGAAACGCAGCCCACAGAAAGACTCATTGAATCTTTCGCTTAATCAAGTGAAATTCTATGCCACCGGTATGTATACCGAGATCACGCAGACGGGTGCCACGCTTAACGGGAGTTGGTACTATAACGACGGCGGAAGGGGTATAACGGTGGTCAACAGCGAAGGAACGTTCGCTTCTACCATTCAGGTGTTGACCGGTGACCGATATGAATGGCTGGCTCCGAACGGAACGTATGGAGTGATGGTCCCGAAGGATCAACCGATCGACACAGCCGGCGGACGCATGGCGTTGCTGACGGCTCATAACTGGGTTTACCAGGAGTATTTCTTTGACTTCAGTGACTCCGTTCCGACGCTGGTATGGAAGAGCAATTTGCCGGAGGCGACATTCAATCTGAGTCTGAATGTGGTGAAGTTCAATCCTGACAGTTCGTATTGGGAGATCGACCAGTATGGGAATCAGTACAACGGCACCTGGTCCTTTACGAATAATCAGACTGGAACGACGGTGACCAATAGCCAGGGAACGTTTACTTCGACCATCGAACTGCTGGATACGGCGCGGTTTGAGTGGTATGACGGCGTGAATCACTATGGGGAGATGGTCCCGCAATAAACAACTTCAAATATGTTGATCGGCTGCCCCGCGGAATGGCGGGGCTATTTTTTTGGTTATTTTTGGGCAAAATACGGGCAATATGCGCAGATCCTTTTCTTCCTCCTGTTTATTTCTTGTGGTAGTCCTTGCGACGCTGCGCGTCAGCGGCCAAAGCCAGAGTCTGGACAGTATCATGCCGGTGCGGGGATTCTGTATCGATATTCCGCGGCCTACGGGTGTGGATTCATTTGTACGTTTCATTCATGCGGAGCTTGCTCAACGGAAGGTGAATACGTTATTCATCCTGGTGGATTATCACTATCAGTTCAAGACGCATCCGGAACTCACGGATACGCTTGCGTTGTCGAATGCAGAAGTCAAGAAGATCGTGCGGGCGTGTGCAGAGGATCATATCCGGATCATCCCGCAGATCAATATGCTGGGCCATCAGGGGTGGGAGGAACATCCCGGCAAGCTGCTGCAGGCATACCCGCAGTTTGATGAGACGCCGTGGGTGAAGAACCCCGAGCATTATGTCTGGCCGAATGCCGACAATCTTTATTGTCGCAGCTATTGTCCGCTGTATCCCGGTATTCACGACGTGTTGTTCGCCGTGATCGACGAGTTGTGTGACGCGTTCGAAAGCACGGCCTTTCATGCAGGAATGGATGAGGTATTTTACCTGGGGGAGCGCGGGTGTCCGCGGTGCGGTGGCCGGGACCCGGCGGTGCTGTTTGCCGGGGAGGTACAGGCGATCCATGACCATCTGGCGCTCAAGAGCCGTGAGCTTTGGATCTGGGGGGACCGGCTGATCGACGGCAAGACGACGGGGATCGGGATGTGGGAGGCAAGCTATAACGATACCTACCGGGCGGTAGACCTGATCCCGAAGGATGTGGTAATCTGTGACTGGCATTATGAACGGCCGGATCAGACGGCGGTGTACTTTGCCTTGAAGGGGTTCCGGGTGGTGACGTGTCCCTGGCGGATGTCGCAGACCGGCGTCGCACAGGTGGATGATATGGTCCGCTACAGGAATGCGTCCACCCCGGAGATGAAGCCGAGGTTTCTCGGGATTGTCGAAACGACGTGGTCGCCGGCGCAGGTCTTTCTGAACAGCTTCTACGGTATCGGGCCGAAGGGGCCGGGGCGGGAGCGCGGGTCGGCTTCGCAGTGCTTCAAAGATGTCTTCCAGCGGATCGACGCGCTGGGGAATTGAATCTTCCTGAGGAATTGAATCTTTTCGGGGAATTGATATCTCATACGAAATGAAACGTTTTTCCGCGCATCTTGAAATTATCGGGATCAATCCTTTTGTACATCTGCCGGAGAAGGTGCTGGTATCCATCTTCAAGCAAGCGGGGAAGGAGAAAGGGCCGATCCGGGTTCGGGGGACCATTAACGGAGATCCTTACCGGCAGACGCTGCTCCGGTACAAAGGGGCATGGAGGCTTTACGTCAATGGGATCATGCTGAAAAATTCGCCCAAAAGGATTGGGGAGAAGATCAGTGTGGAGGTCGAATTCGATCCGGAAGACAAGAAAATAGAGCCGCATCCGAAGCTCGCGGCCGCTTTGCAAAAGAATAAGAAGGCGGCGGCCGCCTGGGTCAGGCTTACGCCTTCCCGGCGGTGGGAGATTGTACGATATATCGGGTCATTGAAGACTGACGAGAGTATCGACCGGAATATTGCCCGGGCGATCAGTCACCTGGCAGGCGAGGCGGGGTTCCTGGGGAGATGGTAATGGTGAGCGGGATTAGTGGTTGTATTGGGAATAACTATTCTTGGTGAAATCAGATTATTTCCAATACATTTATTAAAGAAAAACCTACTATGAATTTTCTCCGCCGGTTACGAAAACATTTTCTTTCCAGGCTGAACTGGAAGAGCACCGGGCTGGACCCGAAGAGCACCGGGCTGAACCCCAAGAGCAACGGGCTGAACCCGAAGAGCAACGGGCTGGACCCGAAGAACACCGACCCGGAGGATTCTTCGCGCAGGTCGTTCCTGCGGGCGATCGGCTTGGGTACGGCGATGCCGATCGGGCGGGCGCTGGTCCGCCGGAAGGGCGGCTTCTCCGAGGCTGATCGATCACAAGGTGATCTTTCGCGGGTATTGATCGAGACTTCCCGGTATTTCGACGATCAGGTCAATGTGTCGCTTTATCGTTACCAGGACTTGCTGCAGATCGATATGACCTTCTCCGGGTTCAAGCTCGCGGGAGACGGCAAGAGCCTGGTCCGAAGTTCCTCTTCGGGGCTGCTGGCGGTCTATTTCCAGCCGCAACATCTGGCTGAGCAGGCGTACCGGGAATCAGGCGGGGGCGGGGGCACCGCCAACTTCGATGCGGAAGCGCAAAAGGACCTCAATGAAAGTGCGGTGCCTAATGACAGTCTCAGTTTGCCGGCGGCGACCTACGCATCCGACAGGAGCCGGCTGGTCTTCAATATCCCGGCGTCGATCAGCAGTATCCCACTGACGGCCCATGCCCTGCTGAACTGGGGCCAGCTGACCCCCGTGATCAATAACCGCGCGACCGCGGAAGCGATCCTGCCCGTGTTTACGAGCAAGGATAACGTCGCTGACTATCTGAATGTCCTCGCCGCGGCGCCTGCGGAGCCAAGCAAGGGGCCGTCGAAGAAGGAGTTGCGGGCGGCTACCAAAGATGAGCAGCAGCAGATGAATGCGCGGAACGCTCAGAACCAGCAATTGACCCCTGTAAATCCGAAAGCGGCGAAGAAAAACCAACCGACGCTCGTCGGCATTGCACAGCGGCTCACACCCGGGAAAACGCCCCGACCGCTTGATCTGTCCGAGACCTCCATCGAATTACCGTACCGGCTCTTTATATCCCCGAACCAGTTCGGTACCTGGTATCACGAGCTGAAGCTGAAATGGACGGGGCTCCAGGCCGCGGGTGCGTTCCAGACCTGTGAGCTTTGGCATAACCGGCTAACGGCTTCCAACAGCGCCTATATGACGGTCCGGGCGCTCTGGGGAGTGGACATCAGCGGCACTTATAACAATAAGCCTGCGCGCGTTGATTCCTTTGTCACCGCGCTATACAACGACGACCGGCATTGCATTGTCCACGAAAGCAGCAATTGGGGGATCGCGAATTTCACACCGCAGGCCGTGCAGGTCGAGCAGCTAATGCTCACGCCGCTGGGCGGCTGGCTCGACGGCGTCTTGCAGGTCAGCCGGACTGCGCTTGCGAATGCGAAGATCATCGGCAGCCTGAATTTGCTGAAATGGAAGCACCTCGCCAATCTTGCACGTGATCATTATGTGGAAGTCGTGTATGCCGGCAATATGTTCCCGTTCGGTCATGAGGCTTCACTGGTGCGGGTGACACAGCGGGTGGCGAAGCAGAATTATGCGTATAATCAGCAGCAGTTCTTTATTGTGATCAGCGAGACCGAGATGAAATACAACCCGGTAGACAGCAGCAATCAGTTCAATTCCTTTCCTTTCTCCACCATCCGGTTCGTTACCACGGTGACGCCACCTTTAAACACGCCGCAGCGCTTCTGTACCAAGATCTCCGACAACCAGGGCGACCACCAGTTTATTCCATACGTGAACGGCAGTCCATTTATGTTCCGGATCATTGCCTATGACCTGGAGGGGACGGAGGTAGACCTGGAAATGCCGCTGGTATTCCTGAGCACGGATATCACTGTAGATGTACATGGGAATCCCAACACGGGGAATATCGGTGCGATCAGCACGTTTTATAATGATGCCAATCAAACACACATCCAGACCGCTATCGACTTTCGCAGCCAAAAGATGGCGCTCGCGAAAAGTCAGACGCCCGGTGATACGCGGTTTGAGGTACAAGCTGCGACATTCCATGCGGCGGTTGTGCCCGGCTCAGCGCCAGGCTTCCGTCCCCTGGTGGCGGGCATGGGGGTCTTTATCCATGCCGTGCAGGCGATCACCGGTGTCAATACCGCACAAAATATCGTGCTGGTTGATGACCGGAACTCCGGAACCGTCTTTGCTTCACTCGCGACTGCGTCCGCTGTCAACTTTTCCGGCAACAGCAACAAAACGGGCGGGAGCCTTTCCCCCAATTTCTCCATTACGGCCATTTCGAAGCTGCATGGCGCTATCGGCGGCGATGTCAACCAGGCGAAGAGCCTCAACTTCGACCCGACGGCCTTTTTCGACTCAACGGCAAAATTATTCGGCGTGATCGATCTGGGGCAGATCGTGCAAAAGGTCAGCAATGCGGCGGCTACGCTCAGCGGTACAACCGTGAATTCGCCCATTCCCGCCTTGAAGACGATCGAAACCGCGGACGCACTGATCACGCAATATACCTGGAACGCGGCTACGCTGACCAGTCACGACTTCGGCTTCGTACAGTTCGTACCGGCAAGCAGCGCGCCTGGCAAGCTGGTGGTGGAGACCAGCATTTACCGGTACAAGAATGCTTCGCAGCCCGATACGCTGGTAGTCAATTCGTATCTCGACGATTTCTCGGTGACGATCGCGGGGCTGGCGGAAGTGTCGTTTACCCGCGTAGGGTTCACTACGGGGAGCAATGCCAAGGTGGATGTAACGATCGATCTGCAGCAGCCGCCGGTGAAGTTCCTGGGCGCCCTGACCTTTGTGAATGCGTTGCAGCAGTTCATACCTTCGAACGGGTTTAGCGATCCGCCCTATCTCGATGTCAGCGATACTGGTGTCCAGACGGGTTATACGCTGGCGCTTCCGAATATCCAGCTTGGAGCATTTACGCTCAGCAATGTCAGCTTTGGTGCGATGGTCGATCTGCCGTTCACGGGGGACCCGATGTCGGTGCAGTTCAATTTCTGCCAGAAGCAGCAGCCGTTTACGCTAACGATATCCCTGCTGGGCGGCGGGGGCTTCTTCGCCGTTGCCTTTGACATGCATGGGCTGACGTCGCTGGAGGCGTCGCTGGAGTTCGGTGCGTCGGCTTCGCTGGATCTTGGCGTCGCAAGCGGGTCGGTTAGCGTGATGGGCGGCGTCTATTATGGGATGACCATTTCCAATGGCGTAACGACGTCGGAGCTGAGCGGGTTTGTGAAGATGAACGGATCGTTGTCGGTGCTGGGGTTGATCACCGCTTCGGTGGAGTTCGATCTCACGCTGGCCGCAGATCTCAGCGGCAACAAGGTGACCCGGGTCTGGGGTGAGGCTTCGCTGACGATCCAGGTGTCGGTATTCATGTTCTCGACTTCGGTGCAGCTGCAGGTAGAGCGGGAATTCGCGGGAGCCGATGCCGATCCGACCTTCGGACAGATGGTAAGCCAGAGTGACTGGCAGACCTATTGTGGCGCGTTCGCGGCGTAAAACATCAATCAAATACCATGTCACAGAAGATCATTGTCAGTGCGTTGCCCTGGAAGGACTATACCCGAAACAAATGGATGCTTTCCGCTTCGATCAGTATCCAGCTGGATGCTGCTTCGGGCGCTACACTGGCGGCTTACCCGGATATCCTGCAATGGCTGGATCGATTGCAGGGTGCGGTCTTTTTTGTGCAATGGAACAATACTCAGCCGCAGGATATTACGGTTACGAGTGCGGTATGGGACTCGACGCTGTATCAGAACCTCTTCGCATCCAGTTTGATCGTCAAACCGTTCCAGTTGCTCAACGTTTCGAATATCGCGCTCAAATCCTATCCGGTCGGGCATATCCGGGATTTCATCCTGAATACCTATAATGAGGTGGGCAATCTTACGCCTGCGGCGGTGCCTACGGCGGGATGGTATGTCAATCAATACAAGAAGCTGGCGGACATTTCGCGGGTGCAGCTGGCCGCCAAGCCGGCCGCGGCGGCGCATGGGCCGCTTGTATTGAAAGACTTCGTTACTACGGGTCATCCGGGCAAAACGCAAGCGGCACAGCAGGTCAGCCGGAACAAGGTCATTCCTTTTTCCACCCAGGCGAATCCGTCGCTTGACTTCGGACAGTTCCAAAACTATTATGAAGTGGGTGCTGCGGCCGGATTGCATGCGCCGCCCGCGCCGCCCAAGCCCGCGCTGGAATACCATGATATCTTGTCCATTATCATGGACTATCCCATTATTCAGCGGAAGCTGGGGTTGGTGCTGGATTTCGAATTGGCGGGCGCTCCTCCGGCGACGAGCGGGTTCGTCCGGATCATTCCGACCAATCTGTCTTTCCAGAACGATCTGACGCTAACCACCCCGCCGACGGCCTATGAAGCTACGGCAAACGGGTGGTATATCGCAGCTAAGAGCGGGAGCACGATCGATAAGGGGGTATTGGTGCTGAACAGCCCAAATTTCTCGGTGGTGGAGATCGATACCGAAGGGTCGGCGATGAAGCTGACGGGGCATACGGATACGGTATATTTTTCGGCGGCGCGGGTTTCGTTGAAAGCATATAACAAGTCGGTGGCGTCTTCGGCGGCAGCGCCGGTCGTCGCGGCGGGGAAAGAGAAGAAAGTGAATGGGCGGCCGTTGCCGATGCTGATGGCGGCTAACGGGCAGGAACAAGCGACCAGTGAACCAGCGGATGACAGCGAAGAAGGGTTGCCGGCTCTGCGCAGCGCGGGGATCGGGATCATTCGTAATGGTCTGGCGGCGGAGCTGGCAGGTAAATTTACGCGGATGAGCGGGTTGTATAGTAATCTGATGAAGCCGGCCGCGCAGGTTAATAATGCCGTTTTGTATAATCGCGTTGCAACGCGCGCGGCGGCGCCGTCCCGGGTGCAGGAGCTTCGGTCGGTGGTGCTGAACCCGAAGAATGTACCCATGCCGTCGGATACGCTGTATGCGGACGACCTGGTAAGGGGATACCGGATCGATATTGGCTATGATACGACCCCGGGTACGTGGTATTCCCTTCATCAGCGGATCAACCAGTATGCTTATGCGCCGTTGCAGGGGGCGGCCCAGCCCGTCTCGTTGCCTTCCTCCCCCTATATCGACGAAGGTTGCATCCAGTTGTCCCTGGTCCAGGATTCGAACGATCCCAGCGGATCGCAGAAGCTGAACGAAGTCATTGCACGGTGGGAAGGCTGGAGCCTGACTGTTCCCCGGCCGGGTAAGTCGCTGAACAACACGGGCAACCCGGTCAGCAGCGATGCGGACGAACAAAAGAAGTACCAGCTGGATGACTCGGTGTCTTTCCGGCTGCAGGTGAATCTGTCGCCGGCGCCGAAGACGCTGCCGAAATTACGTTTTGGGCTCTCGTATAGTGTTAAAATCCGGACGGTGGACCTTTGTGGCAATAGCCTGCCGAGCAATATGGATCCCGAGAATAAATCTGCTGCGGTGATTAGCGGGATCAAGTACCTGCGGTATGAAGCTCTGCCCGTAGCGGTGCTGCGTGAGGGCAATGAAGTTGTGAGCGGCGGGACTCCGGGTGAGGACCGGGATGGGGAATCGCTCGAACTGATGGTGATCCGGAGCAACCTCAACGTGACCGCGGATCAATATGAGAAGAGCAATCCGACGACAATTTATTCCAACAGCCAGGCTGTTGGGACAGTGACCTGGCTTTCGCAGGCGGTCCGGCATGTACTGGCTCCGCCGGGATCGCAGCTGCTGGCCGAGACCCATGGGATGTTCGATGCCGCTTTTAAGGACCCGACGCAGGCTGCGGCTATCTACCAATTCATCAGCGGAAAGGACCAGCCGACGGTAAATAATCCTTCACAGGGGCGCGCGCCGGTCTACCCGGTCACCCAGCAGCAGGTCGATATCGACTGGCTGGCCGATCCGATGGCAGCGGGCGTGGTCCTGACGATGCAGAGCGCGACGACATTTGAAACGCAATGGCAAAAGGGGGTCAGTCATCAATTCAGCTTCTATTTCGACGACGAGGTCACGGCGGCCAATGCAGGCACGCCCTATAACGTGGACCAGTGGAAGGCGCCGCGTTCCTTCCGGGTCATCCTCATAGAGGGGAATGCTGCGCCGGTTTGGAACCCGTCGAGCCGCACGTTTACGATCTCCCTTCCCAAGTCGGCCCAGGTGCAGATCAACTACGCCTGCTTCTGGCGGCCTGACGATCTGCCGGCGGTATCGGGTATGCATGCCTGTGTCAACAAGAGCGGGGTCGGGACGACGGCGGCGCAGCTGGCGTTGAAAGGACTGCATTGGATGTTCAGTCCGTGGCGGACGATCCGGCTGGTCCATGCCGTTCAGCAGCCGCTGCAGGCTCCGCAGTTCGGGAACAATTCGAGCGCGATAACGCGGGATTACGGCGATACCTTTATCTACATCACTACACGCTTCTCGGTCCACGGCAGCAGCTCCGACAAGGTCGACATCAGTGCGAACTGGACGGAATGGACGGATGATCTGACCGGGAGCGGGCCGGTGCAGGTGAACAATTCTACGCATGTGGATACGATCCAGGTGGCGTATACGGACACGGTGATCACCTGTGTGATTGCCACGAGGATCGGAGCGAATGGACCGAAAGTGACCGTGAAGGGGCCGATCTACCAGGCATTTGGGGACACGCGGCACCGGATGATCAGCTATGTCCCGGTCGCCACGACGAGGTATCGCGAGTATTTCGCCGGGCTGGTGAGCGCCGCGGCGGTGACCAAGCAGGCATTTCCGCTGACGCAGCCCGGACCGGCTATTTCGCTCAATATCCTCAGCGCTGCGCGGCCGACGGTGCCCGCGATCGAATACCTGTTGCCCAGCTTCAACTGGGGTACGACTACCAAAGGCAACACCACTACGCATATCCGTACCGGGAATATCCGCGTGTATGTGAAGCGACCCTGGTATAGCAGCGGGGATGATGAGCGGCTCGGGGTCGTCCTGGCGCCGAAGGGGGCAAATGTGGCCGGATCGGCTACACTTGCGCGTTATTGCACGATTTGGGGGATGGATCCCGTTTTTGCCGCACCGGCTTTGAACAACAGCAACTATCCGACGCGGGATAATTTTCCTTATGCGGCGGACTATGATACGGTCCGGCTGGCGGAGGATAACGGTACGATGGTGGATGTCGCCGCCTATGCCGTGAATTACGACCCCGACAAGCAGCTGTACTTCTTCGATATTCCCGTCAATATCCTGTCGGCTTATTTTCCTTTTGTCAAGCTGACGCTGGCGCGGTATCAGCGAAATTCGCTGCGGATCAGCGGCACGGATGTCTGTCTCAGCAAGCTGGTCAGTGCGGATTGGATGCAGGTGGTACCGGCGCGGGAGGCTTCCATTGAACTCAGTTCGAAGAAGAACGATTTTACGGTGACGTTGAGCGGGACGGCGCCATTCGGGACGGGTAATCCGCGGTATCTGATGGCGGACAATGATGCTACGCGAACGAGGATCCGGGTGCAGGTGCAAAGTGCGTCGATCCCCTTGTCCGAGGATGCGGTGATCGCGATCGATGCTCCGTCGCCGGGGACGCAGGTCTGGGAGAAGGATTTCGATATAGCGCTATCTGCGATGAAGAATGGGCAGATCCAGTTCTCCACGGCGGTATCGTTGGACCGGCAGTGGGCTTCGAAGCCGTATCGCGTGTTGATCAGCGAGTATGAGCTGCATCCTTTTGATCCGTTGCGGACGGTGTGGCTGACGAAGATCGGGCAGCCAAAAAGTAATCAGCCGGTGGAGTGGAGTGAGAGGCTGGTGTTTATGGATATTTTTGAGGTGAACGGTGCGGTGTAATAATGACATTTAAAGTCGAATTTCAAGGATATTCTGTCAGTTGGCATGACAGATTGTAAGTTGGACGCCGCAAGGTGCTAATTGATAATCAATTGACTAGCCAGCAGGGTGAATCGGGTAGGTTTTTTGCCTTATAATGGGCAAAAGGGAGATTAGAATGGCAGAAACCTGGAACAAAAGAGAGCGGGAGCGGAAGAAACGACAGGAAAAAAAGGAGAAGCTGGAAAAGAAGCAGGAACGAAAACAGAGCAAAAGCCATCATGACTGGACAGAGATGCTGGCTTATGTTGATGAAAATGGGGATTTGTCTTCGAAGCCGGCTGATTCCGAGCGTCCGCTACAATAAGTGAAATTTAGAGATTTGCGACGCCCGCCGTTTCGGCGGGCGTCGTGCTTTATAATGGTTTGGGGACCCTGATCTCCGATGAAAGAACAGCAACTCCGTTCATAAAATAGTATTCTGTATACTGAATGGCGCCGTCATGGTAGGAAAGATGTTCCCAGGTCACAGTAGTCGCCGGGTTTGTTACATTCCATGTCCAGATGAGTGTGCTATCCGCCGCGTCGGTAAAATTCCAGGTAAATGTGGATACGGTGCCACTATTGTCCGTGTAGGTCCCGGTGTTGTTCGCATTAAACGTGATGTACTCATTATCGAGGTCGATTGTATTTCCAGCGGCTCCGCGGATATAGATCACCAAATTACCTCCGACGCTGGCGCGATCATATGTTGCCTCCCAGGGGTTTGCGGTGAGTATGGCCGGGGTTACAATGGTATCCTTTTCAGGAATGTTCAGCGTGTCGGTCTTAATAAGTGTGTCGGTTTTGATGATGGTATTGGTCTTGGTGCAGGAAGTGATCATCGTTGGACAAACGAAAAACATTGCGGCGATTGCAAGTGGGAAGAAATCGATAAGCCTCTTTCGCATAATGGTCAAATGAGGATGTAGTAATAGGGTTTGATGATAAGAAACGGAAATTTAGCAAATTTCTTGTAAAAGGGGGAAAAAGCGGGTGCTGGAGACCGGGGCGAGCCGGAATGATCAGAATTGCGGCGGCTAATTGACCAGGATCTCGTCGAAAAATACCCAGCCGTGTTGTCCTTTCCCGGGATGCCAGTCGGGGAGTTTGGCAACGGGGTTGGCGATGACCTTCAGGCAGCGGACCGGCTGAGGAGGGAATTCGATCCGATACTCGGTCAGGTAGGCGGGCATGGCTTTGCGGCCCAGAATGGAGTCAGGCTGGACAGGGGTGAGGGTCCCGAGCCGTTTGAGATGGTGTTCGTCGGGACCGGCCCAAACTTCCAGTTGGGTGGGCGGGAAGATAAAGGAGCCGATGTCGACGAGGCTGGAGAAACTGACCTCCCGGATCGTGACTGCTTTCCGATAATACAATACTGCTGAAAAAGCATTTTTGCGAAACCCCAGCCATTTGCCGCTTCCGAAGCCCAGATCACCTTTGTCCGCGTCGATGAGAACGTGCGGGGAGATTTTGAGGTAATTGGAGTCGACCGGCAGCAGAAGGTGAATGGAATCCGGGGGATACCGCTGAAGATAAAAAGTGGCTCTTGTCGGATCACTGGGGAGCCATCCCGGCTTGTAAGCTTTTGCCTGAAACTGGCTGCGGTCTTTGACCAGGAATGGAACGGTATATACCTGGCCGCCGCTGTCGGGATTGGTTCCGTCGAGGGTATACCGGATCGTTGCTCCCGGCACAAAATGGCGCATCCGGATCGATATTCCGGTGTCGCGGATGATGCGGGCGTCGGTCTCGAGGCGTGGGGGGTTGAGCTTGATCCTGACGGTATCCCCATTAAATCCCGTGATCAGCTCCAAATCTTTTCTTCGGACTTGCAGCTGGCCGATTGCGCTTGCGGCGATACCGGTCTTCCATAAGTAGACCTTACGCAGCGAAGGAATGGCGGCCAACTGATCGAGATCGGCGGCGTTGATCCGGGTTCCTGAGATGCTCAGACTTTGGAGATGGGGAAGTCGGGTCAGCGTTGAAAGCCCGGCTCCGGTGATGCGGGTAAAATCGAGGTTGAGACGCCTCAGGTTGGAAAATTTGGCGATGTCGGGCAGGTCCTTATCCGTTACAGGCATTTTGTCGAGATTCAGCGAAACGATCTGCTCTTTTATCGTTGAAAGCTCCTGAAGTTGTTTGGGTTGAAAAAAGGCCGCGCCATAGAAGTCAACCGCCAAGGCGGGGGAACCATTGGCGAGGGGGGTGATCGTCCGATAGTTGCTGGTGAGGGCGGCAATCTTCTTGTCATCGGCGGGGGGAAAATCGAACCTCTCGCTGCCACTTGATTTGAGCAGCCTTGCAGCGATCATCCGCAGCGTATCGGTCGGGTCGAGGTCGATGATCTTCCTGGAAAAGGGAGCGCCATCCCTGATCCAGGCGTAGAGGATCGCTGCTTCCCGGGCTGTGAGCTGCGTCTTGTCGGAAGGAGGCATATGTTTCCCATCATCGGGCGGGAGGTGGATACGATGTAGCAGGAGACCAAGACCTTCCGCGGTAGTGTCCCAAGGTTTGCCGTTGCGGCCGCCGGTCACGAACCGGAGCGAATCTTCCATGTTCAGGCCGCCTTTGGAATTGGCGGAGTTATGGCACTCGATGCATCGCGCGTCGAAGACCGGCAATACGACGTCCCGATAGACCAGCGCATCTTCAAACGGAGGTGTAGGATTGGCGGTTCTTAACGGGGCCAGGACGTAACCGGCTCCGTGGGTCACGTCGCCGCCGAAATGCCCGGCTGTTATGACGGCAGCGAGCGGGAGAATGGCCAGCCATTTCTGTCTGACCTTGCCGAGGATCGCGCTGTCTCTGCCAAGATAGAGCAGCATCAGAATCAGCGCGGTCAGGGTCCCCAGCCATTTATGCCATTGAATCGCGGACCCTTCGTACAAGCCTTCGGCTGAGAGAAGTAGTCCGGCCAGCGCGGTGATGACGGCGGCAAAAGCAGCCAACAGGAGCAGCTGATCGGTGAAGAAAGCGGGTCTGAGCCAGAGACAGACCGTATAGGCGACGATGAGCACAATGGGGAAATGGAGGATAGCGGGATGAAGCCTGCCTGCAACCTGCAACCAACGGGGAATGGAGAGGTGATCTTCGAGAAGAACGAAGAAGAGCAGCATCGCATTCAACGCGATCAATACCTGTACGGGGGCGGGTTTCCACTTCGTCATGGGCGCTTGCGGGGGTCTTACACCCGTCTGAGTTTATAAGGGTAGACTTTTCCCGATGACCATTGCGCAACGTAGAGATTATCGTCGCGGTCGACACAAACGTCATGCGGGTGAATGAAAATTTTGTCCGTTTGCCGCATGGGCTGGAGGTGGCCATCCCGATATTGGGGCTCGCTGCCGCCGATATTGCTGACGACCTTGCTGTCCTTGTCGAGGATCGTTACGAATCCGGTACCCACCGCATTCAGATCGGGTGAGCGAAGGACGGCAGCGTAGAGATGATCGCCGTGGATCACGGGCCGGCACACGCAGGCGCCGGGTAGGGACAGTACTTCCAGCAGCTGGCCTTCTTTGGTGAATCGTTTGAAACAGTTGCGGGTGCGGTCGGTAATGAGTAAGGAATGATCCGATCGCCTCGCGTCCCAGCAGATGCCGTGTGCATTGTCAAAATGGGTGTCACCATTCCCGCGGCCGCCAAAATAGCTGATCAGCTTTCCCGTCTTATCGTAGTGCAGGATATACTGCGCACCGTAACCGTCTGCAATAAAAATATCTCCGTTCGCATCGATGGTAGTCTCAGTCGGTACGAATTCTTTTATTTCCTTATAGATCCCGGCGTCAAGCGGGGCGTCGATCGTCAGCAGCACCTTACCGTCCATGGTGGTCTTGTATACCTGGTGACGCACGATGTCCGTAATGTATAGAAATTCGGTACCGTTCTCGTCGTGGAGCGTGAGGCCGTGCGCACCGGGGAAATCATGTCCCCAGCTATCCAGAAGCTGGCCGTTGGTATCGTAGATCAGCACGTTGTTGTGGGTTTCGTTGGTCAGGAGGAGAACCCTTCCACTTTTGTCCTGGACCATTTCATGGCAGTCGTTCACGGGATAGCGCTGGTTATCGGCCTTGCTCCAGGCGGTATCCAGGGTATAAAGCATACCGTTGTAGCCATAGGTTTTTTGCCTGAACCTGGTGAAGATGTCCCTGGTGAGGACGATGCCGGGGAAGGCAAGCGATGAATTCCGGATGAATTTTCTGCGCTGCATGGATGAACTATTTTTTGGTTATGCGATCAGGTCGTCGATTACCTTGCCGGCTACATCGGTCAGGCGGTACCGGCGCCCCTGGTGTTTAAATGTCAGTTTCTCGTGATCCAGGCCCATGAGTTTGAGGATGGTTGCATGGAAGTCGTGGACGTGGACGGGGTCCCTGGCGATGTTGTAGCCGAAGTCATCCGTTTCGCCATAGACACCGGGTTGGATGCCGCCGCCGGCCATCCAGATGGTGAAGCACCGGGGGTGATGGTCACGGCCATAGTTATCAGGCGTCAGCGCACCCTGGCAATAATTGGTCCGGCCAAATTCACCGCCCCAGATGACCAGGGTTTCGTCCAGGAGTCCGCGTTGTTTGAGGTCCGTCACGAGAGCGGCGGATGCCTGGTCGACGTCCTTGCATTGGCCTTTTATCTCTCCGGGGAGGTTGTTATGGCCGTCCCAGCCCTGATGGTAAAGCTGGACGAAGCGGACGCCGCTTTCGGAGAGCTTCCTGGCAAGCAGGCAATTGGCGGCGAAGGTGCCGGGGACGAGGCAGTCGGGGCCGTACATCTTGAGGGTATCTTCCGGCTCCTTGCTGATGTCGGTGATCTCGGGGACGGCGGTTTGCATCCGATAGGCCATTTCGTATTGCTGGATCTTGGTGCTGATCTCAGGGTCGCCGAATTCTTTATATGACTCGGCATTGAGCGCTGCCAATTTATCAAGCATCTTCCGTCTTTCTGCACGATCCATTCCGTCGGGATCGGAAAGATAAAGGACAGGGTTCTCGCCGTTGCTGAACTGGACGCCCTGATGGATGGAGTCCAGGAAGCCGTTGGACCATAGTTTGGAGTAAACTCCCTGGCCGTTGCCCTTGCCTTTGGATAGGAGGACGCAGAAGGCAGGGAGATTCTTGTTCTCGCTACCCAGACCATAGCTGAGCCAGGCACCCATGCTCGGGCGGTTGCCTTGCTGGGCCCCGGTTTGCATGAAGGTGAGAGCGGGGTCGTGATTGATGGCTTCGGTCCACAGGCTTTTTACAAAGCAGATGTCATCGGCTGCTTTGGCGGTATAGGGCAGAAGTTCGCTTATCCAGGCCCGTGCCTGTCCGTACTGTCCGAATTGAAAGACTGTTCCGGCTAGGGGGAATTTCTTTTGGTCCGCGGTCATACCCGTGAGACGCTGGCCGTTTCTGACAGATGCGGGCAGGTCTTCCCCCTGCATCTTATTGAGAAGCGGTTTATAATCGAAGAGGTCCAACTGGGAGGGGGCGCCGTTCTGGAACAGATAGATGATCCTTTTGGCGCGGGGCGCGAAATGCGGGAGGCCCGCCACCGTCGACTCCTCTTCACTTCGGGAAAAGAGATCGGGGATCAGGAGCGAGCCCAGCGCAATGCCGCCGATGCCAAATCCAAGCCCTTTCAGGAAACGGCGTCGGTTAAAATGTAAATGGCGTTCCAGCAACTCTTTGTCCATGGCGTTGTCAGGTTTTAGTAATGGTCTCCTCCAAATTATAAAGGGTATCGATCACGCGCATCAGCGCAGCGGTTATGATGGGATCGACGCCCGTCGCCTGCGGATATTCGCCGACGTCAAGCGACTTCCGGGCATTGAGCGGGTTATGTCTGAAATCGGTTACCTCTTCCCGGTAGTATTGAGCAAGCGTAGTCATTTCGGCTGCGGTTGGCTTACGGCAGAGGATGAGGCGAAACGCATTTACGATCTTGTCGTTGTCGGAAGCCGTTTCGGCTTCGAGGCGTTGGGCAAGGACCCGCGCGGCTTCAAGCACGGTGGGATCGTTGAGCATGGCCAGCGCCTGCAGCGGCGTATTGGTCCGTAATCGCCGCACCTCACACTGGTCGCGGTTGCTGGCGTCGAACATCCCCATCCCGGGCGGCGGTACGGTGAGTTTGATAAACGTATAAAGCCCTCTTCGATAAAGTGAGTCGTGATGGTCCTGGCGATACGTCGCCAGCGCTCCTCTTCCCGAAGTGGCGGACTCCCAGATACCCGCCGGTTGGTAGGGCTTTACGCTTGGACCGCCGATGGTCGGGATGAGTAGTCCACTGCTGGAAAGGACGAGGTCGCGGATGAATTCAGCCGGCAGGCGCATCCGCGGACCGCGGGACAGGTAGGCGTTCTCGGGGTCCTTCTCGAGCTTGAGGGGGGTGACTTTCGCCGTCTGACGATAGGAGGCGGACAGGACCAGTTGTTTGACGAGCCGTTTGATATCCCAGCCATGTTCCATGAAGTCAGCAGCCAGCCAGTCGAGCAGCTGGGGGTTGGTTGGCAGGTCACCCTGCATGCCAAAGTCGCCTGCGCTTTTAACGATGCCGCGACCAAAGAATTCCTGCCAGAGCTGGTTGACGAATACTCTTGCGGTGAGCGGGTTGAGGGGGCTCACCGTCCATTTGGCGAGACCGAGCCGGTTCCGGGGAAATCGGGTGGTGTCGTAGGGCAAAACTGCTTTGAGGGCCGCGGCTTGTACGGGCATTGTCGGGGCGTCATAGCGGCCCCGGGATAGGACGTAAGTGGGGCGTAGCGTATCGCGTTCGCCCATAACGGAGACCATTAAAGAGGCAGTATCGGTTTTATGGATAAAAGAAAGGTTGTTTCGGACATCCGAGTCGTTGATGATGAGGATCGGCATTTTGGCCGGCTTGGATACGGAAATATCGCCTTCATAACCGACCTCTTTTGTATTATTGAAAAAGGCGAGAAGGGAGTAATAGTCCTTCTGCGGGAAAGGGTCGTATTTGTGGTCATGGCATTGGGCGCATTCGATGGTAACGCCGAGGATGCCTTTGCCATAAGTGCGGGTCTTGTCGATGAGGTATTCGATGCGGTATTCTTCGGGGACCACACCGCCTTCCTCCGTGTATTTGTGATTGCGGAAGAAGCCCGTGGCGAGGATCTGCTCTTTGGTTGCGCCCGGGAGCATATCACCGGCGATCTGCCAGGTCAGGAATCGGTCATAGGGAATATTCTCGTTAAACGCATGGATGACCCAGTCTCGCCACGGCCACTGCGTGCGGATATTGTCATCCTGGTAGCCGTAGCTGTCGGCGTAGCGAGCCACGTCCATCCAATGCACGGCCATCTTCTCGCCATATTGAGGGGTCTTCAGGAGGTCGTCGACCTGCTTCTCGTAGGCGCCGGGGGTATTGTCGGCAAGGAAGGCGTCCATCCGGGCGAGGGTAGGGGGCAGACCGGTGATATCGAAGCATAGCCGTTTCAGGAGGCGTTCCTTATCGGCTTCCTCGTTGGGGGTGAGGCCGAGCTGGTCCAGTTTGGCACCGACAAAGTAGTCGATCTGGTTGCGCGGCCACTTGGTGTCTTTCAGTTGCGGGAGAGACGCTTTGACTGGCGGGGTGAAGGCCCAATGCCGTTCAAAATGGGCTCCCTGGCGGATCCAATCCTTGAAAAGGGTGATCTCCTGCGGGGTAAGGGCGCCAAGATGGGAGTCGGTGGGCGGCATCTGGTAGCCGGGGTCAGGGGAGGAGACGCGTCTAAGTAGCTCGGACTGTTCGGGATGACCGGGGACGATAGCGAACGCGCCTTTGGTGATCTTTAAAGGAGCGAGGGCGCTGTCGGGGATGTCGAGACGCAGGTGGGCTTCCCGGTGGTTGGCGTCAGGGCCGTGGCATTTGAAGCATTTGTCGGAGAGGATGGGGCGGATGTCGAAGTTGAAACTGATCTTCACTGCGGTACCTGTGTCGTTGTTGTTGTGCAGGCAGGAGGCAAAAATCAGAACGGCTCCTGCAATCAGGATCGATATGGCAGCAATGCGACGGATGGCAGTAGATTTAGCTTAAAGGTACGATAAATCCGCTGGTTTACTATCTTTAGAGCTATGAGAGGTCTAATGATGGAATATCAATTGACACTTCCTACTATTCTGCGGAGGGCGGAGAACCTTTTTGGGGGCAAAGAGATCATCACGCGACTTCCGGACAGGAGTATTCACCGTTATACTTACCGGGACTTTGCTACGCGGGTGAAGCGGCTCGCCGTTGGGCTTCGCGGGCTGGGTGTTCACCCGGGAGACCGGGTGGCCACGCTCTGCTGGAATCACTATCCCCATCTGGAGGCTTATTTTGCGGTCCCGTGCATGGGTGCGGTCGTACATCCGCTTAATCTCCGGCTCAGCCCGGAGGACCTTGCTTATATCGTTTGTCATGCAGAGGATAAAGTAATTATTGTCGATCAGGTGCTGCTACCCTTGTTTGAAAAATTTAAATCCGCGTGGGGATTTTCGACTGTCATTGTTGTCGACCAAACCGGAGACCCCCTTCCGGAGGGATACTTGAAATACGAGGATGTTGTGGCCGCGGGAGATCCGGTGTTGTTCGAGCCTTTCGAAGGGGATGAATATACGGCAGCGTTTATGTGTTATACTTCGGGGACCACCGGGAACCCTAAAGGGATCGTGTACACGCATCGGTCGATCATGCTGCACACGATGACGTTTCTGCTCAGCTGCGCCGGGCTTGGCATCGCCGAGCGCGATGTGGTGCTGCCGATCGTTCCGATGTTCCATGCCTGTGCCTGGGGCTTTCCGTATCTATGCGCGTTTGCGGGCGCGACGCAGGTATTCCCGGGCCCGTACCTGGATGCGGAAAGCCTTTTGGAGCTTTTGGACGCCGAACGGGTGACGGTAACGGGAGGGGTGCCTACGGTCATGCTCGGCGTCCTCAATAAACTGGATGCCGACCCGAGACGGTATACACTCAACCTGCGGACCATTCTCGTCGGGGGATCGGCGTTGCCGCGGTTCCTGGTCAAGTCTTTCGACGAGCGGTATGGGATACAGGTGCTTCATTCGTGGGGAATGACCGAGATTTCGCCTGGCGGGTCTACGTGTGTGATGACCAGTCGACTGGAAATGGCTTCCAAGGAAGAGCAATACGATCGCGCGACGAAACAAGGACTGCCGGTGCCGTTTGTGGAGATCCGCGGAAGAAATGAGTTCGGACTGATCCCCTGGGACGGCGCCACGATGGGAGAACTGGAAGTCCGCGGTCCCTGGGTTTGCGCTTCGTATTATCGGGATGCCGAGCCGGGTGGAAAATTTACCGCTGACGGCTGGCTGAGGACCGGGGACATTGTGAGCATCGGGGAAGACGGATGTATCGAGATCAAAGATCGCAGCAAGGATGTCATCAAGTCGGGCGGGGAATGGATCAGCTCCATTGCGCTGGAAAATGCTTTGATGGCCCACCCTTCGGTACTGGAGGCCGCGGTGATTGCGGTCCCGAACGAGAAATGGTGGGAGCGGCCCTTCGCCTATATTGTACCGAAAGAGGGGAAGATTGTATTACCGGGGGAGCTCAGGGAATTCCTTGCGGGCAAGTTTGCGAAATTCTGGGTGCCGGAGGGATATGAGATCATTGAAGCGATACCCAAGACTTCGGTCGGCAAATTTCTGAAGTCTGCGCTTCGGGACAAATACTTAAAGGACCACGCGGGGCGGGGGGAAGCGGGCAACGCCGGCTAATCATTGATCGCCTGATAGACCAACGGCTTAAACTGTCTGTCGGCAACGCTTACATGCGGCCCCCATATTTGCTCATAGAGAAGTACGAGCATATCCTCTTTGGGGTCTACCCAATAGGCGGTCGAAAATACGCCTCCCCAACCAAAGCTGCCTGCCTGACTGGGCGTGTATTTGCTTGCCTGTTCGGTTTCGATGGAAAAGGTGAGGCCCCATTTGTTCATACCAGCTCCTTCACCGATATTCACTGTCAGGTCGCCGATTTGATTCATGGTCATCATTCGCAAGGTATTGCGGGACAAGAAGCGAACGCCGTTGTATTCTCCGCCGTTGAGGAGCATCTGGAGGAAGATGGCGTAGTCGTAAATAGTCGATGACAGGCCGCCGCCGCCGGAAAAGTAGTTTGTCTTGTTGAGCGGGAAATTCATATCCAGCGCACCGCCGAAAGTTGCGGTCTGCTTCTTTATTCCGGTAGAATCTTCGAGGAAGAAGTTGACAAGCCGGGGGCCTTTCGCAGCCGGGAGGTTGAAATACGTGTCGTGCATACCGAGGGGCTGGAAGATGCGTTTGGCAAAAAATTCTTCCAGCGTCATGCCGGACCATATCTGTATCAGGTAGCCCAGGACGTCGGTGTTCAGGCCGTACATCCATTTATCACCGGGTTGGAAGAGAAGTGGCAGGCTGCCCAGGCGGGTCATGGCATCGGAAAGGGATTGCACTTTTACTCCAACCCCGCCTGTGATCTCATTCTTTGCATAGATGGCATTTGCTTCCGGGGTGCCGATTCCGGGATATCCGAGGCCTGAGGTATGGGTAAACAGGTCATGGATGGTGATCGGACGCCTGGCCGGGACGGTGGTGTAGCTGGAGTCTTTGGGGTTGAAGGAGGCCAGGACGGTTTCATGGGCGAAGGTTGGGATGTATTTGGAAACGGGATCGTCGAACGAAAATTTCCCTTCTTCCCAGAGCATCAGGGCGGCAACTGTGGTGATGGCTTTTGTCTGGGAGGCGATGCGGAAGATGCCGTCCTTAGGCAGGGGCGCTTTGGTGTCGAGGTCGTTGTAGCCATAAGCCTTGTAGAAAATAACCTTACCATGGCGGGCGATGAGTGCTACGGCGCCGTTGACCCATTTGTTTTTTACCCAATTGCTCATGCCGGTATCGAGACGGGCAAGGCGTGAAGCGGAGAAGCCGCCTTCTTCCGGGGTGCCGGGGGACAGGACTTTTTGACTTTTCCCCTGAGGGTAGGCATTGGCGATACCTGAAAGGAGCAAAAATAAAGTGATCACATGGCGAGTCATTGCGTTCGTTCGGGTTTTATCAAATATAAAAAATAATTGGATACCTTTATTTTATGCGACTAAAAGATAAGATTGCTTTGATTACCGGCGGCGCCAACGGGATCGGACTTGCCACCGCTGAGCGGTTCGTGAAGGAGGGCGCAAAAGTTATCCTGTGGGATGTAGCCGATAAGGGGGCCGAGGTGGCGGAGCGGCTTCGGAAGGAAGGGCACGAAGCTATTTTTAAGAAGGTGTCGGTCACGGATCAGGATGAAGTTGTTGTGGCGGTCGCTGAGGCAAGGGATTTTTACGGGCGCATCGATATTCTGATCAACAACGCTGGAATTACGCGGGACAGGACCTTGCTGAAAATGTCGAAGCAGGAATGGGATGATGTGATCGCGGTCAATCTGACCGGTGTTTTCAACTGTACGCAGGCGGTAGTCCCGATCATGAAGGAGCAAAATTACGGGCGGATTGTCTCGGCCTCTTCGAATGTGGCCATACGCGGGAACTATGGACAGACGAACTATGTGGCGACCAAGTCGGCGATTATCGGCATGACGAAGGTCTGGGCGATGGAGCTGGGCCGGTATGGCATTACGGCGAATTGTATTGCGCCGGGGTTCATCCATACGGCGATGACGGATCTGATGCCCGAGGAAGTGCGAAAGCAAAGTCTTCCGTTGATCCCGCTGGGGAAATGGGGGGTACCGGAGGATATCGCCAATGGGTATCTTTATCTGGCGTCGGATGAGGCATCGTTTGTCAGCGGGATCTGTCTGACGATCGATGGGGGTGCGGCGAGGTAATGGGCGCGGGTGAGGCGTTATGCGGGATGCGGGTTCGCCGGGGGCGTGAGGGTTCTGGCTGTGCGGAAGAACAGAATCATAGCGGCGGCGCCAACGATTATATTCACCGACATTGCCCATCGCAGGGATTCGGAGCCCAGGTTTGATTTCAGCCCGTCGCTGATCATCCCGACTAACCATGGCCCGAAACCCTGGCCAATCAGGTTCAGCACAAAAAATAAAATGGCGGAGGTGAGGGCTCGCATGGATGCGGGAACAAGGCTATGTGCCACTGCGATCGACGGCCCCAGGTAGGAACTCTGCAGGGCGGCAACGCAGCCAAAGCAGATCACCGAACCAAGGTCGTTCTGTAGAAATAAGGCTCCCGCGATGAAGAAAACGGAGGCGAGTATCGCATAGGCCGGAAGTTTCATGTACCACCGGATATCCTTTTTTCCGTACCGATCCGTGAGTGCGCCTCCGGCGAAGGAACCTATTGCGCCGCCGATCCCAAGGGCCAGGCCCAGCGCGGCGCCTCTTTGCCCGACTGTCATGGCATGACTTCTCCCGAGGAAAGAGCCCGCCCAATTCATGAGACCATAGATGCAAAATACGTGGAGAGCGGTGGCCATGCAGAGGTAGACAAAGGTTTTGCTGGTATACAACTGTTTTAGCACGCTGCTGAGGGAAGGGCGTTCGTTTGTCTGAGCGTCGTCCGGATCGGTTGCGCCCCGCCGGGGCTCTTTCACCGTGGCATAAAACAAGATCGCGAAGACGATCCCGGGTGAACTGACTACAAAAAATGCGGTCCGCCAGCCGAAGTGCTGGCTCAGATGACCGCCGAGTACGAATCCGATCAGGACTCCGATATAAATACCGCTGGAATAGATTGCCAGCGCGGTGGAGCGGGTTTTCGGCGGGAAGTAATCGGAGATCATCGCATGTGCAGGCGGGCTGCCACCGGCTTCACCGACGCCGACGCCGATACGGGCCAGAAGCAACTGGATGAAATTGAGGGCCCTGCCGGTAAGGGCCGACATGATGCTCCAAAGGCCGAGCGAGACGGCGACGGTCGTGCGGCGGGAGGTCCGATCGGCAAGACGTGCAATGGGGAGGCCCAGCGTGACATAAAAAATAACAAAGGCAAAGCCGGAAAGCCAGCCGAGCAGGCTGTCGGAGAGGTGTAATTCTTTTTTGATGGATTCCTGGAGAATGACCAGGAGCTGACGGTCGATGAAGTTGAAGACGTAGACGATGGTCAGCATGAACAGAACATAGTTCCGGTAAAGGGCGCTGGGGGTGTTGGGGGATTCGCTGGGGGGCATAGAAGAAAGATAACACAAAAATCAAACTTCTTATTTGCAAAGTGGATAGAGTCTGCCACTGTATGAATAACTTCGTTCAAAGGTTTTTCTATGAAATATAAACTTTTGGGAAATACCGGCTTAAGGGTGTCACAGCTTTGCCTGGGGACGATGACCTTTGGCGGGAAGGGTTGGGCCCAGTTGATCGGCAAGCTGGACCAGCAGGCGGTGGATGCGATCGTCAAGCGGTCGGTCGATGCGGGCATTAATTTCATCGACACGGCCAATGTGTATTCGGAGGGATGGTCGGAAGAGTTGACAGGTCAGGCCATCAAAAATCTGGGGCTTAGCCGGCATCAGCTGGTGATTGCCACCAAGGTGAGGGGGCAGATGGGGCAGGGACCGAACGACAGCGGGCTTACGCGAAAGCATATCCTCTGGCAGGTAGAGGAAAGTTTGCGGCGGCTGGGTACGGACTATATCGACCTCTACCAGATACACAGCTATGATCCGCTGACGCCCTGGGAGGAGACCCTGGGGGTGCTGGATGACCTGGTCAAGAGCGGAAAGGTACGGTATATCGGCGCGAGCAATGTGACTGCCTGGCAATTGATGAAGGCGCTGGGATTGTCTCGCTATACGCGGGTAGCGGGTTTCTGCAGTCTACAGGCGTATTACACGATTGCGAGCAGAGATCTCGAGCGGGAGATCGTACCGTTGCTGAACGACCAGAAAGTAGGCCTGCTGGTGTGGAGTCCGCTGGCCGGCGGTCTGCTGAGCGGCAAATACAAAAAGGATGGGCAGGGTGCCGAAGGGGCGAGACGAAAGAATTTCGATTTTCCGCCGGTGGATAAGGAGCGGGCTTTCCGCATCCTGGATGTGCTGCATCCCATGGCGGAGGCCAAGCAGCGGTCGGTGGCGCAGTTGGCGTTAGCGTGGCTGTTGGTTCAGCCGGTTGTCAGCTCGGTCATCATCGGAGCGAATAAGCTGGAGCAGCTGGAGGATAATCTGCGATCGGTGGAGGTAAGTTATACGGAGGAAGAGTTGCGCAGGTTGAATGAGGTGAGCAAGCTACCGCTGGAGTATCCGGGCTGGATGCTGGATTTTACAGGGTCTGACCGGCTGGAGCAGTGGCCGCCGCCGGAAAGAAGGATGCCGGAGAATTCGTGAAAATCCGGGTGATCTCCGCCCGGCGACCCGTAAGAGTTTACTCTTATATTCACTAGGGGATTTTATTTAAAAATCAGGGATATAAGCTGATTTATAACCCATTTGGACCAATTCGGCCGTTCGCGGAACAAACTATATATAATTAATGAAGACCGCGATCTTTTCCTATCAGAATGGAGATTGCCGGGCTCATCCGGGCAACGATGCGATTGATCCGTCGGCGATCAACCTGGTGATGGCGATGGGCGATAAGGCGATGATCGCTCCCGCCGACTTTTATGTGCGGCTCCGGCGGGATTATCCGCGCGCGGAAATCGTACTTTGTTCTACGGCAGGCGAGATATTTGGGGAAGGGGTGCAGGAGGGATCGGCATCTGTGACGGCCGTCGAATTTGAAAAGACGCAGGTCCGATCGGCGCAGGTGAACATCGACGACTTTTCCGGATGCAGCTATGAAGCAGGAAAAGCGCTTCTGAGTCAGCTCATGGCTTTTGAGGATCTTTCTTATATCCTTGTTCTTTCGGACGGCAGCAGCGTCAACGGAAGCGAATTGGTGAACGGGATCAACAGCGAGGTGCAGGAGAAGGTATTGGTGACGGGCGGCCTCGCGGGAGATGGTACAGCTTTCAAGAGCACGTTGGTGGGTCTGAATGCGCAGCCGGGTTACGGACGGATCGTGGCGATCGGCTTGTATGGCGGGGAGTTGCAGATCTCGCATGGTTCGATGGGGGGGTGGGAATCTTTTGGGCCCGAAAGGACGATCACCCGCAGTAAGGGCAACCAGCTTTTCATGATTGACGATGAATCTGCGCTTGATCTTTACAAGAAATATTTGGGTCCCTACGCGGACGAGCTGCCCGGATCGGCGTTGCTTTTTCCGCTTCTTGTCCGGGTGTCAAATGAGGAGGAGCCGGTAGTGCGGACGATCCTGTCAATCGACGAAGAGTCGAAGAGCATGATCTTTGCCGGCGATGTGCCGGAAGGCGCGAGTGTCCGGTTCATGAAAGCGAATTTCGACCGGCTGGTGGATGCGGCCAGCGCGGCGGCACATCAGGCGATGACGGGTGGCAGGTCTGCCGGCGGCAGGGTCCCGGAGGGCGGGGTTTCTGGCCGGGAACCTTCGTTGTCGGTGCTGATCAGTTGTGTCGGCAGAAAGATCATCCTTGGGAACCGGGTTTCAGAAGAAGTGGAGGCGGTAAAGGATGTTTTCGGTGCGAAGACTCTCGTAACCGGTTTTTATTCTTATGGAGAGATCGCGCCGCATTCCTCCCGGGTCCAATGTCAGTTGCATAATCAGACGATGACAATTACCAATTTTTCCGAACACTAACTGGCCGGAGGCCAGTTAGCAATTTTCCGCCGAAATCTTAAATTAAGGAAATGCCTTTTAATAAGCTACTCGACCGGCAGATCAAGAAACACCTGCCTCCTGAGTTGGCATCGGACGAGCGGCTGATGCGCTTTCTGGAGGCAATAAGGGATTCCTACAAAGCTTTTGAAAAAGACAAGGCGCTGGCGGACCATGCCTTCCACCTCAACGAAGAAGAATATATCCGGATCAATAAAAAATTACAGGCGGAGGTCGTCGGCCGGCGACAGGCAATAAAAGTGTTGAAGGAAGCCATATCCCGGCTGGATGGGCAAGGTACGGCCGCCAGTGCGGAGGAAGAAACGCTCAATGACACGCTGGCCCATCTCGAAGATCAGCTGGCCCGGAAGCACAAGATGGAACAAGAGCTGATCGAAGCGCGTGAGCAGGCTGAACAGTTTGCCCGCTCCAAGGATAATTTCCTCGCCAATATGAGCCACGAGATCCGCACCCCGATGAATGCGGTGCTGGGTATGGCGGGACAGCTGGCCAAGACGAATCTCGACGACCGGCAGCGTTTTTACCTCGATACGATCCATTCCGCTTCCGAGAGTCTACTGGTCATACTCAACGATATCCTGGACCTGACCAAGATACGGGCAGGGAAGCTGGCGCTCGAGCGGATCGGGTTCCAGCCCATGGCGGTCCTGAACAGGGCGTTGCAGGTCATGATGCATAAGGCAGAAGAGAAGGGGTTGATCCTGCGCATTGGCTTTTGCGATCCCGGGTTGTCCGGCGTTCTGATCGGCGATCCTTATCGGCTCAACCAGGTGCTGCTGAATTTACTGAGCAACGGGATCAAGTTCACCTCCCGGGGCACCGTGGAGCTTGCCTGCCGGGTCGTTGCGGATGACAACTTCTCCCAAAAACTCGCGATGGAGGTAACGGATACGGGTATGGGTATGGATGAAAGTTTCGTACATCACTTGTTCGATAAATTTACGCAGGAGTATGATTCGGTGACCCGTAAATATGGCGGGACCGGGCTGGGCATGAGCATATGCAAAGAGCTGATCGAACTGATGGGCGGCGAAATAAGTGTCGCGAGTAAAAAAGGGACAGGCACGACGATTTTAATTCTGGTGCAACTGGAAAAAGGGTCTGAAAGCGACCTTCCGAAGCATGACGAAAGACCGGTCGATACGGAAATCCTGAAAGATAAGCGGGTGCTGGTGGTAGATGACAATGATATGAACCGGCTGGTCGCCACCACGATCCTTGGTAACTATGGTACGGTCATTCACGAGGCGGCGGATGGACAGGAGGCGGTAGACTTCCTGCGGGGTGGGTTAGTCGATATCATATTATTGGATATCCAGATGCCGGTGATGAGCGGATTGGAAGCGGCGGAGGTGATCCGGCGAGAGATCAGCGCGACGGTGCCGATCATTGCGCTCACGGCGAATGCGATTCGGGGTGAGAGCGAAAAATGTCTCGCGGCGGGGATGAATGATTATTTGGCGAAGCCTTTCCAGGAGGGGGCGTTAATAAAAATGATCTGCGGGTGGGTGGGGGCGTCCGGCGGGGCCT
>Ga0210383_10000234_pt1 | contig 54675 bp, 58 predicted proteins | sample IncBWC14OmetaG_FD_160072 | JGI IMG/M metagenome (GOLD analysis project Ga0210383, IMG submission 160072) | Forest soil microbial communities from Barre Woods Harvard Forest LTER site, Petersham, Massachusetts, United States - Inc-BW-C-14-O ...
CTCGACGGATGCCCTCATGCGTGCGCGCAGCATTGGACCGGCGACATTGGCCTCCAGGGCACGACCAGCCGCGGACCGGCGGGCGAGCCAATCGAGTCGTTCGACATCATCCTGCGCGGCGGTCTGGGCAAGGACGCCGCTATCGGCAAGCCGATCGTTCGCCGCGTGCCGTCGCCGCTGGTCGAGGACTACGTGTCGCGGCTGTTCGCGTCCTACCTCGAACGGCGCGAGACTGATGAGACCTTCTCGCATTTTTGCGTGCGCACTACCGACGCCGATCTGATATCTATCGCAACTGGAACCGCAAGCGGCGCCACCGCCGCCGCATGAACCGGGTATCGCGCGCCCCAAGGATTTAGTCATGGCTGCTGGAACCCAATTCAACGAAGAAGTCGAAGCTCCCGAGCTAAGTCTCTCGATGGACGAGCTTGAGGCGGGTGAAGCCGCCGTCGAGCTCGACGACAAGGAGCCGCAGGAAGTCCTCGGATGGGCTATCGAGCGTTTCGGCCGCGAGCTGGCGATCTGCTGCAGCTTCCAGGCCGACGGCTGCGCGTTGATAGACATGGCGCATAAGATCGATCCGCGCATCCGCGTCTTCACGATCGACACGGGCCGGATGCCGCAAGAGACCTATGACGTAATCGATAAGTATCGCACGCGCTACGGAATCAACGTCGAAGTCTTCATGCCCGATACGGCGGTCGTGCAGCAGATGGTTACCAAGCACGGCAACAATCTTTTCTACAACGACGTCAACCTGCGACTCCTATGCTGCCAGGTGCGCAAGGTGCTGCCGCTCCGCCGCGCGCTGATGAATTACAGCGCATGGGTGACGGGACTCCGCCGCGACCAATGGGCGACGCGCTCGAACATCCGCAAAATTGAAATCGATCACGACCACGGCGGCATCGTAAAGCTCGCGCCGCTGGCCGATTGGACCGACGACGAGGTCTGGGACTACATCCGCGCCAACGACGTGCCCTACAACGAGCTTTACGACAAGGGCTACAAGTCCATCGGATGCGCGCCGTGCACGCGAGCCGTGGCCGAAGGCCAGGACGCTCGCGCGGGCCGATGGTGGTGGGAAACAGGCGCGCCGAAGGAATGCGGTATGCATTGCGCAATCGAAACCGGCGGCTTCGAACACGAGCTAGCCTCGCTGCTGGGCGACAAGAAATCGTAACGCCGATGGCGAGCGACGACACGCCCAGCGCGGGCGAATCGATAACGCTCGACACTCTCCAGCGCGACGTTCTACTCCCGCAAATCCAGGCCTTCCTCGACGCCACGAGCGACCCACAAGCCCGCGAAGTCTACCTGACACTCAAAAGCGCCATTGAATCGCACGAAGTCCCTGCAGACCTACAACCAAGACTAGGCGCAATCGTAGAAGTAGCATTGACCTCCGGCCGCGTAAGACGCCTATTCGGCCCCGCCGCCGAGCTATCGCTAAACAGTCTATTCCTGAAAACCCCCCGCGGCCGCGAGATAGCCCAATCCCTATCCGAACTAAACAAAGCGCTAGCAAGTCTAAAGGGTCAAACAGTCGAACAAATCACATCCTCGCAAAAAAGCCCCGGCGCCTACTCGCTAACCGTAAAGACCAACGCCTGCCAGCTAGTAATCCGCTTCGAGCAGGCGGGAGTCCGAGTAGAAAGCCTCGAAGTAGATCTGGACAAGTAGTTTAAGTCCGGGTTGCTGACGCCGGACGCAAGAGCGTCCGTCGAGATTCTTCACTACAGCAACTTCCGCTCAGAATGACACAAAAACAGAATGACCAGGCGGAATCCATCTCTTTCCGTCGTCCTGAGCGCAGCGAAGGAGTTCGCGCGCAAGCGCGTCTTACAACTGCTCGTTAGGTTTCGATCCGCTCGGCGGAATCACCTTCTCGCCCGTTCTTGAGCCGTCGAAATAGCTCACCGAGAACTACCGCCACCCCACAATAGAACCCGACATCAAAGATGCGATCGCTATACCAATAGGATTGTGTCTGTGTCAGGTACACGACGCTCTGATGAATGCGCTTCGGATAGATTGCTCCATGATCAGGCATCTCCGGCGCCCTGGCCGCGAAGTACACACCCATGCACCATTGGCTGACGACTATAAGCGAACTGACGGAGAGCAGAATTACCCTTACAAAGGGCCATACCTTTCGCGCGAAGCTCAATTCTCAAGCCTTACTGCTCGCAACCCAAGCTCTATTCTTCGTTGCTCGCACGCTTATCTCCGCCCTAAAGGACCGAGAGCAAAAGACCGTCCGCGGGATTTTGCGATGGACACCGGGTCAAGGGGTCACCCCCCCGCGACGGTGTCGATTGCGCCCACCGCGCAGGTGATTGTCTTTTCTTACGGCTCCAACCTCTCCATCATCCGCGGGAACGGCACCGTCTCCCTTATATGATGTATCCCGCACAGCCATCCGGTCATGCGCTCGAGGCCCATGCCGAATCCCGCGTGCGGCACCGTGCCGTAGCGGCGGAGGTCGAGGTACCATTCGAAGGGCGCGAGCGGCAGGCCGTGCGACGTGATCTTCGTGCGCAACGTTTCGTAGTCGTCCTCGCGCTGGCCGCCGCCGATTATCTCGCCGTGACCCTCCGGCGCGAGCATGTCGACGCATAGCGCAACGTCGGGCCGCGCCGGGTCCTGCTTCATGTAGAACGCTTTGCACGCCGTCGGGTAGCGATGCACCATCACGGGCCGATCGAATTCCTCCGACAGCGCCGTTTCTTCATCGCCACCAAAATCGTCGCCCCAATTCACCGCGACGCCTTTCTTCTTGAGCCGCTCGATCGCTTCGTCGTAGCTGATTCGCGGATACGGCAGTTGCGCCGCCGCTTGTAGTTTGGTGATGTCGCGCTCGAGTGTCTTCAGCTCGGCACCGCGCCGTTCGAGCACGCGCCCCACGATGTACGATACGAACTGCTCGGCCAGTTCCATGTCGCCCGCGAGATCGCAGTACGCCATTTCCGGCTCGACCATCCAGAACTCCGTCAGATGCCGCCGCGTCTTCGATTTCTCCGCGCGAAACGTCGGCCCGAAGCAGTACACCTTCCCGAATGCGAGCGCGCCCGCCTCGGCATAGAGCTGTCCGCTCTGCGTCAGGTACGCCTTGCGCTCGCCGAAGTAGTCGAGCTCGAACAGGTTGGTGGTGCCCTCGCATGAAGTCGGCGTGAGTATCGGCGCATCGAACAGCACGAAGCCGCGCTCGTGAAAAAAATCGCGGCATGCCGACGCCACCTCGCTGCGGATGCGCAAAATCGCATGCTGCCGCGACGACCGAATCCACAGATGCCGTTTGTCGAGCAGGAACGCGACGCCATGCTCTTTGTTGGTGATCGGATAGTCGGTCGCCGGCGACGCGATCTCGATCGATTTCATCGTCAGCTCGTATCCGCCCGGCGCGCGCTTGTCCTCTCGCACGACGCCGCTGACTTCGAGCGACGTTTCCTGCCCCATGTGATCGGCCGCCGCGAAACTTTCCGCGCCGAGGTCCGCGAGCGACGCCACGCACTGGCACACACCCGTGCCGTCGCGCACTTGCAGAAAATGTATCTTGCCGCTCGATCGCTTGCCCGCGAGCCAGCCCTTGAGCGTGACCTCGTTGCCGACGTGCTTCGACAGTTCTTCGATATAAACTCGCGCCATGTGCCAATTTAAGCATATCTATGCGCAAGTACAGGAGCGCCGACGCGTCGCGCGCCTCGCGTTCATCAGCTAACCTCGTGACTGGGGAGATGAGGGGCGGATGAACGGACTCAACGAACTCAACGGTTTCGACTACGTCGCGGTCGCGCTGTTCGCGATCGGCGCAATCTACGGCCTTCAACGCGGCGCGCTGCGGATGCTGACTTCGGTCGTAGCCCTGGCGGCCGCGATCTACTGCGCGGCGTTCTACTACAACCGGGCCGGCGCTTATGCGGAGACGCAGTTCGGCTCGTCGCACACAGTCGGCGCGCTGATCGGCTTCATCGCAGTCTTCGCTTTGATCTTCACAGCCGTGGAGCTGATCGGCTCGTTTGCCAGCCGCCTCACGCACGTCGTTCATCTGAACCCGCTGGATCGATTGGCCGGCGGACTGCTCGGCGCCGGCGTCGCGGGAGTCTTCGCGGGTCTGGCCGTGATGCTGCTGGCGGCGGTGATGCCGCCCAACGCGCCGCTGCTGCACGACTCGCAAATGGTGCCGATGCTGCTGGCGTACAACGAGATGCTGGTGGCTTACATTCCGGGCAACGCGAAGCTCGAGTACGAGCGCAATCGCGACGACCTGATGCGGCTCTGGGTGCAGAACGCGGTGAAGGTCGCGAACACCGCGCCCGCGCCGTCCCCGGCCGCATCGCCCTCGCCTTCGACGAAGTAATCGGAAAAGCGATCAGTGGGGCGGGCCGCCGTGCCCGCCATTCGCTGTCAGGAAAAACTAGAAGACGTTCAGCGTGCCCGAGTGATGATGCGCGGCGAGAGCCTTGCCGGCCCGTCGTTTCACGCGCTCATCTGGATCGTGCCGAAACTTCTCGAGCACGGCGAGGATGCGCGCCTCGTAGATCGACGGCGAGCCATCGCAAAGCACGTGAACGATCCATCGGCGCACGTGAGCATCGGGATCGTCGGCCATCTCGAGGAATCTATCCCAAATCTGCGAATCGTGGACTTTGACCTCGCACGGACACAGCGCCCGAACAGCTTCGAGCCGAGACTTGGAATCGCCGTCCCTGCTCAACTCGAGCAGGCGCGGAATTTCTGAGCGCGGAGTGCGCAACTTAACCTCGAAATGGAAATGATCGCAGCGGGATTTTTCGTTCGCGAATCGCGCCTACGCGATTGCGCCATCGACGGCCTGCACCAGGCGCGCCTTCGGCACTGCGCCGATGATCTGTTCCTTGACCTGCCCGCCTTTGATGATGAGCAGGTTTGGAATGCCGCGTACGCCGTAACGTCCCGGCGTCTGCGGATTGTCGTCGACGTTGATCTTCGCGATCTTCAGTCGCCCCTCGTATTGGCCCGCGAGGTCGTCGAGGATCGGCGCGATCGCGCGGCATGGCCCGCACCACGGCGCCCAGAAATCGACCAGCACGGGAGTGTCGGACTTCAGAACTTCCTGGTCAAAGCTCGCGTCGGTAACATGAACGATTTTATCGCTGGACATCGGTGCTGATTCTCCTGTGCTCGCGGGTCGCAGCTTGAACATAAGTACGGCTGGCCACCCAGTCAAGGTAGCGATGCCGAGGCGGCGGGCAGCAGACCATTCGGATCTGCCGCCCGCGCCCCCAAGACTTTGTTGCAGGCGGGCTCAGCTCAGTTGATGCACAACTCGGACGCTGTGTTGAAATGGTTGAAGAACCACAGGTCGCTGTCGCAGTTCGCGTTCGCGTCGACCATATCCATCGTGCCGTTGCCGGTTGCGTTAACGTCGCTGACGTTATTGCCTGTGTTGCCCAGATCGATCACGATGCCGTATTTCGAATTGCTGTTGGCAGAATGATCGTAGATCCTGTTCGACTTGCTCGCCGGAACCGACGGACTGCACTTCGCATTGATCAACCCTGTACTGGAGCAACCGACGTATACTCCGACATTGCCGTTATCGTCTGTATTGGAGCAATTGACCTGATTGCTGCTCGCGCCCCGAAGCCAAACACCAAAGTTCTTATTGTTGCCCGCGCCTAGGTCGTTGATGTTGTTGTTTTTCCCGCCGTTGATCTCAACCCCGGCGGTACCGTTGGAGTCCGCGTCAAAATCCTCGATGATGTTGTTGTTGCCTTCGATCAGGATTCCGACATCCCAGCCGTCAACGTTACTCGGCAACTCGACAAAATCTCCATTCGATCCTTTCAGGATGTGGATGCCGACTCCGGTCGGCGTCACTCCACCAGGTCCGGTCAGGTCAAATCCATCTGACCTCTGATGAGGCGGGGGTGGCTGACCGACGTTCAGCACGACCTTGGACGCCTTGATGTCGATACAGCCGTTCATTGCGGTCAGACCCTGCGAGCTCGAAAGGTTGGCCGTGACTTGGTAGAACCCCGGCTTCGTGATCGTGCATCCGCAGTTTCCGATCGAATTGCCGCAGGCTATGACAGCAGCATTGGCCTCGTAACCTTGAGCTTGAGCATTCGGCACCGATAGGAACATGAGGGCTCCCACGACCAACGCCGCCGCGAATGTGCTCAATGCGCGCGCAGATGCCGCGAAGAATCGTTGCCTCTTTCTTGCTTCGTCGATTTTGTTTCCTGAATCCAATTCCAATTCCTCCCACTGACGCATTTGCGTCGCACGTATCCTGTTCACAGTGAACCGTCGGAAGCAAAAATTTCGCCGCCGTGAGAATAATTGGTCACACTTTCTTCAGGTGATTTCGTTAGGACTCGAATGCGATCTTCTTTTCGCCTCTCGAATCCGCGCTTGACCGGAGAATCGTTTCGGCTACGCTGAGAACCGCCATGCCCGCACCAATGATGAATGACGTACTGCCCGACCTGCTCGAAGAAATGGTCTATCTGCTCAAGCAGCAGGGTGCCGATCCGCTCGAATCAAAACTGCGCGCGCTGCGGATCGAATCGGTATGCGATTGCGGCGACGAGAATTGCGCGAGCTTCGCGACCGCCGCCGAAGTGAAGGTCGCCAACTACGTCGAGCTCCAATCGATCGAGGGCCAGGTCATCATCGATCTCAACGCCAACGACGAGATCTGCTTCATCGAGGTGCTCGGCCGCCCCGACATAAAGTATCTGCTCGAAGAATACTACGACCAGAAAAGCTGACGCCGCGCGACTCTAGCCCACCGCGCGCTTTTGCGGCGCGACGCGAAACCGCTCGACGAAACCCGCGACCTCGCCCGCGACGCGCTCCTTCTCACTGTCCACCGTGATCACGTGGTAGCTCTCCTCGAGCTCAACCGCGCGCTTCTCCGGACTACCGAGATGCTTCATCACGTAGCCGAGATTTTTGCGCATCGGACAGGTGTGATCGCGCCGCGCATGCATCACCAGCGCGGGCTGCGTAATTCGCGGCAGCATCGGCTTCACCACCGCGGTTAGATCGAGCAGCCGCAACGGCGCCGACAGCGGCATTAGGCGCGCACTCGGATGCACCGACTTCGCGGCAGCGTCGTGGATATCCGATCCGCCGGGGTTGAGCAGGTAGATCTGACCGACAATCGATCCGAGCACTCCGCGGATACCCTTCAGCGCGAGCGTGATCGTGGTTGGCAGAAAAAACGCCGGCGCCAGCAGCACCACTCCCGCAATCGACTCGCCCTGATCCGCCGTCAGCCGCGCCGCGAGCACCGCGCCCATCGACAATCCGACAACCACGATCGGCTCGCCGTATTGTCGCAGCTCTTCCAGGCCGTTGACCGCGCTTTCGTACCAGTTGTCGTAACCGGCCGCGCCCAATTCCTCCGGCGTTCCCGCGTGTCCCGCCACCTTGACGCCGCGCACGCGCACGCCGCGCGCCGCCAGCTGCTCGCCCAGGTAGCGCATCTCGTACGGAGTTCCGGTCAGGCCGTGAATCAGCAGCGCGCTAAGTCCCGCGCCGGGAAGGAAAAACTCGTTGGTATCGACGCCCGCTGAACGCGGCGACGGAGGTTCGTCGGAATCTGATCTCATCTATATGTATTCCGCCTGCTCGGCTCGCTCCTCAGGTTGACGATTCGCCGGCTGCGAGCTGGTTGCTGTCGATTTGTATCTTCGCCTGGTCCTTGAGCGAGTCAAGGAATTGCGACCAGGCCTGCGCGCGCCGCTGCTCGACGTACTCCTGCATGAAATCCTTCTGCGCTAGCTTCCATGCGTCGTCGGTCGGCTCGGCGCGCGAAGTAACCTCGAACAGGTACGAGTTGCCGCCGGCTTCCATCACGCGATCGATCACGCCCGGAATCGCCGCCACCGCCGCCGCCGCGTCGGTCACTTCGGGAAACTCGCCGATCCCGGGAACTCTGCGATCGGCGCGCACGAACGGATCTACGTTTTTAATCGCGAGCTTGTTCGCCGCTGCCGCTTTGTCGAAGTCCGCCGGATTCTTGATCGTGCCGAGGATCTTATGCGCCTCGTCGCTCGCTTGCGCCTGCGCCGTCGTGCGAATCACGGCGTCGCGCACCTGCGCTTCGATTTCCTTCAGCGGCGGAATCCGCGACGGCTGCATCACCAGCATCTTGATCACGTACGGCGCGCCTTTCTCCGGCACCAGCACTACCTGCCCCGCCTGCATCTTGAACGCCGCCGCGATCAATTCGCGATTCTGCTCGATTCCGCCGGCCGGCTCACCTTGCGCGAACAGCGGCGTCTCGACTGCGTCGATCCCGCGCTTTTTCGCGAGGTCCTCGAGCTTGGCCCCTGCCACCGCCGCCGTGAGATCCTCCTGCGCCGCCGTGCGCCCGAGCTTGGCCCCGGCCTGCGTGCGCAACTCGTCGATTATCTTCGGCTTCGCTTCCGCCAGCGTGTCAGTATGCGCCGGGCTGGACGATTCGAGCTTCACGACGTGAAAGCCGTAGTGCGTCTCGACCATCGAGATCTGTCCCGGCTTCATCGAGAAAACCAAATCCTCGAACGGCTTGATCATCTGCCCGCGCCCGAACGTGCCGAGGTCGCCGCCCTGAAGCTTGTTCGATGTATCGTCCGAGTATTTCGCCGCGAGCTTTACGAAGTCCGCGCCCTTCGCCTGCGCCTGCTTCAGTACGTCCTCGGCCTTGGCCTTCGCCGCCGCCTTCTCCGCGTCGGTCGCGCCCGCCGGCACCGAAATCAAAATGTGCCGCGCGTGAACCTCGTCTTGATGCGAGAAGCGAGTGCGCGCGTTGCGCTTGTAGTAGTCCTCGATTTCGCTGTCCGCTGGAACGTACTTGGCCGCCAGCACCAGCGGCTCGTAATGCACGTACGACAGCTTGATCCGCTCGGGCTCGCGAAACTGCTCGGCGTTTTTCTTGTAGTAGTCGGCAACCTGCGTCTCACTCGGCGAAATCTTCGCGCTGAAATCGATGAAGGCCACCTCGACGTATCGCAATCCGATCTTTTCGTTGGCCAGGTTGTACGCGTGCCGCGCCTCGTCGTCGCTGATTTGCACACCGGTCCCGATCATGTTGCGCAGCGTGTCCGAAATCATGCGGTCGCGCTCTTCAGTCTCGTATTCAGCCGGCAACAGATTGTTGGCTCGCAGCACGTCCTGGTAGGTGTCGAAGTCGAACTGCCCGTCGCGCTGAAACGCGGGCTCCTTCGCGATTTTGTCCTGCAGCGCCTGGTCGCTGATGCTGATCCCCAGATGTCGCGCCTCTTCGCCAATCAGCTGTTGCTCGATCAGCCGCGCGACCGCCTCCTGCCGCACATTGACGTTCTTGAGCACGGCCTGCGCGTTGGCGCCGTACATCTGCTGAAGCGTCTGGCGGATTTGGGTCGCTTCCTGATCGACCTGATCGCCAAGTATCTGCCTGCCGTTGACGGTCGCAATCGGATGCACGCTGCCGAACAGTCCGCTGCCCAGTCCCCAGAACGTCATCGTAAGCACGAGAAAGCCGAAAGTGACTTTCACCTGCCACGAATATTGGTAACGACGAATTCCTTCTAGCATTGAACCGCAATCATACTTTACTGCCTTTTCGGTGCGCAATTGACCGTCATTGCTTGCTTGGCTCGTGCACCCCTGTTAGCGTGTCGCAAAGCGGTAAAGTTTGACGGACCCAAAGGTTCCCGCCACAAAATTCTTGGACCTTTGGGCCGCGTCTTGGGGTGGCATTTGGGCCGGAGCTTGGTAACCGGCAAATCGGGCAGGCGAGGGGAGACATCGTGGTCCTCAATTCAATTTTCGGTTGGTTTTCCAACGATCTGGCGATCGATCTCGGCACCGCCAACACCCTCATCTATGTGAAGGGCGAAGGCATCGTGTGCAATGAGCCATCGGTCGTCGCGGTACAAAAGGATTCGCGCGGCTCGCGGCGCGTGCTGGCCATCGGCTCCGAGGCAAAGAAAATGCTCGGCCGTACGCCCGGCTCGATTGTCGCGATTCGGCCTCTCAAAGACGGCGTCATCGCCGACTTCGAGATCACCGAAAATATGCTGCGCTACTTCATCCAGAAGATTCACTCGGGCAAGACGCTCGTGCGTCCGCGCCCGCGCATCGTCATATGCGTGCCGTTCGGCATCACCGCCGTCGAGAAACGCGCCGTCCGCGAATCGGCTGAATCTGCGGGCGCGCGCGAAGTCTATCTGATCGAAGAGCCGATGGCCGCCGCGATCGGCGCTGGCCTCCCGATCACCGAACCGGCCGGCAACATGATTGTCGACATCGGCGGCGGCACCACCGAGGTCGCCGTCATCTCGCTCGCGGGCGTCGTCTTCTCGCGCTCGGTCCGCGTAGCGGGCGACAAGATGGACGAGGCGATCATCCAGCACATCAAGCGCAAGTACAATTTGCTGATCGGCGAGCGCACCGCCGAGCTGATCAAGATCACCATCGGCTCCGCCTACCCCGGCAACGAAATCCAGACGATGGAGATCAAGGGCCGCGACCTCGTCGCCGGCGTGCCCAAGATTATCGAGATCACCGACGAGGAGATTCGCGAAGCCCTGATGGAACCGGTGCGCCAGGTCGTCGAGTCGGTCCGCATCGCGCTCGAGCGCACGCCGCCCGAGCTCGCCTCCGACATCGTCGACAAAGGCATCGTGCTCGCCGGCGGCGGCGCACTGCTGCGCAACCTCGACGTGCTGCTGCGCGAGGAAACCGGCCTTCCGGTCACCCTCGCCGACGATCCGTTGACGGCAGTCGTGATGGGCGCGGGCAAGGTCTTGGACGAACTGTCGCTACTTCGCGACGTAACCGTTGACTGATCGAATCGCCGCCTACTCCTCGAACATGAGCCGGCGCGTCGGCGTGCATTGACGTGAAAAGCAGCTTCCTCTGGCGCAACCGCGTGCTGCTCACCAGCGGCATTCTCCTCATCCTCTCCCTTCACCTGATCTCCACCGGCGTCCATCCCGGCGATCTCGCCGCGCGCCCCCAGTCCGCGATGCTCGAAGTCATCAGCCCGGTCACCGGCGCCTTCACCCATCTCAGCGACGGCGCGTCATCGATCGTCAGCGACTACATGGATCTCGTCCACGTGCGCCAGGAAAACGCCCACCTCCGCAATGAGCTCGCGCGCGTCGAGAGCGATCAGGCGCGCCTCAAGGAGCTCGAAGTCGAAAATCAACACCTCGGCGAACTGCTCGAACTCCGCGACGTGCTCGCCACCAACGCCGTCGCCGCCAACGTGATCGGTAGCGACGCCAGCGGCATCTCGCGCACGCTGATTCTGTCCTCCGGCACCGACGACGGACTCGCCCCCGGCATGGCCGTGCTCGCCAACCAGGGCGTCGTCGGCAAGATCATCGCCGTCAGCCCGCACGCCTCACGCGTGCTGCTCATCGACGACCACAACTCCGCCCTCGACGGCTTCGATCAACGCACGCGCGCGCGCGGTATCGTTGCCGGCCTCGTCGACGACGGCGTGATGCTCAAGTACGCCGACCGCTCGCAGGACATCCGCACCGGCGACACCATCGTCACCTCCGGCCTCGACGGCATCTTCCCGCGCGGCCTGCTTGTCGGCACGATCCAGAGCGTGCATCGCGAAGGCCCGGGATTGTTCCTCGGCGTCCGCATCACCCCCGCCGTCGATTTTCGCGAGCTCGAGCAGGTCCTCATCCTGACGCAGCCGCCGCCTCATCTCCCGGATCAGGCCGCCAGGGACTGACGCGCTTGCGCCTCATCCTGCTGTTCGCCGTGTTCGTAATTCTCGGACTCGCGCTCGAATCGGCCGGTGCGCGCGTGCTCTCGTTTCGCTCCCTCATCCCCAATCTCATCATCATACTCGCCGTCGATCTCGGCCTGCGCCATCACGGCGTCATCCCCGCGATACTGGCATTCGCGATGGGCTATGCGACCGACGCGCTCTCCGGCTCTCACCCCGGCCTCAACGCCTTCATGATGACGATGGTCTTCCTCGTCAGCTACGAAGTGGCGACGCGCCTGATGACGGCCAACGCCGGCGTCGGCGCAGTCGTAGTCTTCTTCAGCGTGATCGCAACCGCCCTCGCCACCGTCGCGATGGCCAACGGCTTCAACGCCCTCTCCGACACCGGCTGGATGCTCCCCGGCCTAACCCTCCAGGCCTTCATCTCCGCGCTGATAGCCCCAATCATCTTCGCAATCCTGTCCACCACTAAACGCCTAACCGGCCTAACCGCCACCTCCTCCCGCGAAAGATCCATCCGCGACCGCTAACGTCCTTTCCAAAGTGGCACAGCTTTCAGCCTCTGCCGAAAAGTAGGACGGAATTTATTCCGTCGTCCTATGTTCGCATTCCGCGCCAAGGGCTACTGGGTGCAATTCAACCTTCCCCTAAGACCACGTCGAGACCTATCGCCAAAATGTGACCTTGTTCCTCGATTCAGCGATAGCTCTCGCCCCTAACCGCAATTCCCTTCGGGGCTGCGAACCTTGGCCGTGCCACCGTTCGGCTTGCACATGGGGCTTGCGAAGTCACTGCCTTCTGCTTCGCCACCGCCTGTAGCCGTAACAGTCACGACGCTGCCGTTGAGATTGCATTGCGCCGTTGCTGAGGATCCAATCCCCTTTGCCGTCGCTTGCACCTTGCATGCATTCGTCAAGGCCTCTGCGTCAGCAGATCCTTGGACAGCTTCTGCCGTTGCATTGGATCCAGCATCCTCGCAAGACGACGATGCGCTCCCGCCTTGCTTTGCATTTGTCGTCGCGTGGCAGTTGCCATCGCTCTCCGAAGAGGCAGATCCGTCATCCGATGCGGTTGCCTTTGCCGTACCTGTAGTAGATATGTTCTCGGCCGAGGCGGAACCATCGGAACCGGCGGTCGCCGTCGCGCTGCCACTGCCGGTGTTACTCGAGGACGCGGATCCATCTCCGCTCGCCTTGGCTGTTGCTTTACCTTCCGCTGCGTCCGCAGAGGCAGACCCGGATGTAGTCGCTGTGGCGTTTGCATCGCCCCCCAAGGTTGCTCTGGCAGAAGAATCGCCGTCTGACTTGGCATGCGAAGTGGCAGTGCTGACGTCATCGACGTTCGCCGAGGCATCGCTACCCTTTCCATTTGCGGAGGCACTCGCCTTTCCGCCGGTAGAAACCGCGTCGCAAGTACTACCATCAGCGCCGTCAATGTCGACCAATCCATTCGTGCTGACGCACTTTGCATGCTTTGGGCACATACTTGATGCGGGATTCTCGATGCTGGAAGAGTCCGATACATCGGGGCAGCTCGCCAATGCAGCGCCAGCGTTCGACTGCCATGCCGCGATCGAGAGCAGGCAGGTTATCGAGGCTATAAAGACTGTTCGATTGTTCAGAGTCATCTTCAGCGCCCTCCCCGAAATGGTTAGTTAGAGAGCGCATGCCTACCAACTTTCCACCCATAAGTCCAAAGGCCACAAACGTCCGATGAGTCATGCAATCGCACAACAATCGGCGCGTTCCAAACCTGGCAAGATCTAGATCTGCCACACCAATGAACCCACATTCCTCTCCCACTAGAACTGCCTTACACAAAGAGTGTAGCGCACCCCACTAGCACGCCACCTTCGCGACCGGTAATAAGGATACTGGCTTAGGCAACGAAAAGGGGATTCAAAGTGGGGATTCCTCCCATCGACAGTTCGCGTCGCGCCCGATTCTTCCGAGTCCTGTCGATCGTTGCCCTAATCTCAGGCGTATCTTCCAGCGCGTGGGCGCGAGTGCAATCGATCAGAATGCTTGCTCCTGACGTCGGTTGGGTGACTACGGCCGAGGAATACGGCAGAGGCCGTCTCTTCTGGACCACGGACGGAGGCACTCACTGGCGTGATATCACGCCCAACCCCTTCGATAGCGAGAAACAACCGGCAGTGTTCAACAGCGGCAACGTCCAGCCCTATCAAATTGCCTCCGTATTTTTTCTCGACACTCACCGCGGATGGGTACTCTTCTGTTGCGGCCAATCCGACTCGACCGACTCCGAAGATCGCGGCATGCCGCAATTCGATCTGGCCATGACCACAGACTCAGGCGCGACGTGGTCGATAGCACGCGTCAGCATACCAGCCCAGACTCGGGATAACGTCCAAGCCGCTGACGGCGGCCAGGTCCAATTCGCTGACTCCCTTCACGGCTGGATGAATCTGACTACTTGCGGATTCACTCACACCTGTAACGCTTCCATGATTGCGACTTCCGACGGTGGGCGAACTTGGCGTCCGGTGCAGGAAGGTCCTCCAGGCGATGCCGACCCGTTTTCTATGGTGACGCCATCCCTCGGCTGGCAGGTCAGCATCCCAAACGGATGGGTCGGCAACGACGAAGACGCGGAGCTTTACGTTACCCACAACGGCTCAAAGCACTGGGACCAGGTGTCAGTGCCTTTTCCAAAAAAGATGTTGTCGTCGGCTTTCGCCAAAGGGTCCCATCCGAGCGCTTACTATCATGACTTGCCAACCTACCAGGACTCCAGGCACGGCCACCTGCCTGTCACTTACAACGACGAAAACAACAACTGGAAATCAGCTATAGTCCTGTTTGAAACAGCGGACGCCGGACACTCCTGGCAGCCTATCCGCAGCATCACGAATCTTTATCTGCCGGGGATGAACGCCTCGTACGCAGTGGCGGTCGCCGACTCGACCCTGATTGCTATTACAAGTTCACAGAACGAAAAACTGGTGACGCTGTCAAAGGACGGCCCGGACGGAAGGACTAACACTGATATTTCCAGTTACTTCAATACCCGGCTTAGCGGCCTTGCGTCCGCGCAGCTTTCCTTTGCGACTCCCAAACAGGGTTGGATGCTCGTTGGAAGCAAGTTGCTATCTACCCTCGATGGTGGCGCCACCTGGACGACCTTGAATCCTCAGGCAGATGAGACAGCACCCGCAACCTGCTGCCAGCCGCTGATCCATTTCCCGATGGATTCGATGCAACTGCTCTCCTCCAAAATAGGATGGGCCTCGTGGCAGGGCGACCTATTCCGGACTGAAGACAGCGGACTAACCTGGACGGAGATTACTCCCGCCAGAAATATCTTCGGATCCCACAAACTACTCTCGGTCTTCTTTCTCGATACCAAGCAGGGCTGGGCGCTTTCCGCCGACGCTATCTTCTCCACTACCGACGCCGGCGCTCACTGGTCGATGACGACGCTCGACATTTCGACGTTGCAAGACCGGAAATGGGGCAACTCTACTCTCGGCCAAATCTATTTCGCAGATTCTGCTCACGGCTGGGCGAGCATGGATGTCGAAGGGTATCGGCAAGTTCACAAGACCTTGCTGCTTGTAACCTCAGACGGAGGTCGCAGCTGGACCCCCGCGCCGACAGATCCAGGCGTGGCCGGCAGCATCCGTCTTGTCACACCTAAGGCAGGCTGGCTCCGCTCGTTTTCAGGTGACGAACTCGTCGTCACGTACGACGCCGCTCATAGCTGGGAGAAAGTTTCACTGACACCACCAGAAGGCGGCTACTCTAACACTGATGCTACCTACGACCTTCCAACATTCGAGAACAGTGAGCATGGCCACTTGGCGGTGACCTACACCGGCGGATTAGGGAAGAAGGCTATAGCAGTACTGTATGCGACCGACGACGGCGGACTCACCTGGAAGCCCGATTCGACCTTGAAGGACCTGGCTAGCGTTCCCGTCGGCAGCGGCGTGTCATCCACTGTCGTAGGATCCACCTGGATAACTGCTACCGAGTTGAATGGTAGCGGCAGCAATCCGCTGATAACTCCGATTGCGAGCGGCGCCACTCTAGGCGCCGACTATCACTCGGAGTCGGGTTACTACGGATCTCACAAACTGAGTTTCATCACTCCATCACTTGGATGGGTGCTGACGAATGCGGACCGCCTTCTGTCAACCTCGGATGGAGGATTGACCTGGACCGAGCTCGACCCTCGTTCGAGCAAGCAAGCCTCTTTTGCGCATCCTCAACCCCGCGCGCGAGCGATAGGAACACTGATAGGCTCGATGCAACTGCTGGGACCCGGAATCGGCGTAGTTACTGCCGTGCATGGCGGCACGCTCGACGAAGGTGACTTTCACCTTATGCGCACCGATGACGACGGTGCCCAATGGAAAGATATCTCGCCGCTCACTACCACCACCGATGGAAATTTTTCGAACTACTTCTTCCTCGATCCAAATCACGGTTGGTTGCTGCTATGGAACCTGGCACCGGCCGTGCCTCGCGTAGGCAAGCCGCAATTCGAACTCGAGTCGACCACCGACGGCGGCGCCACCTGGTCAAGAACGCACATCGCAGTCCCGGACCTCGAATCGCTGCGGGATAAGATCCTGGCCGGCGCGAAAATCTCCTTCGTCGATCCCGCGCATGGATGGATGAGCATGGTCGTCTCCGGCGTCGGCACTATCGATATCTACTGGGAAACGACCGCCGACGGTGGCAAGACCTGGACCGCGGCGTCCGCTAGCAGCATAAGGCCGGCAGGCGTTCGCTTCGTTACACCGGCGCTGGCCTGGATGATCGACGATCCGTCAACGGCCGCCAGCGCTCCGCCGCCGCCCGCGGCCGCGCCAGCGACGCCCGGCGCAATGGAACAGGACACGACGCCGGCGGGAATGCACGGCTTCATCATACCCGGCCCGTTGAAGGGCGACGGCTTCAGGCCGCTTCGTCATATCCGCACAGACAGCCGCTACAACGCTCCTTCCAGCAACGACCTATACGTCACTCGCGACGGGGCCAAGAGCTGGAACAGGGCGTCGTTCGCCGCGCCCAAAGAGGTGTACGGCCTCGGCGGCGACCCTAACGCTCCGCTGAGTACTATCTACGGTCTGCCGACTTTCACCGACGGCGCTCATGGGTTTCTACCGGTGACCTACACGGCGGGAATCAATCCGAATTTCCACTATCATGCCATTCTGTTCGAAACCGCCGACGCCGGCCGGACCTGGAAGCCGGACCGAACACTCTTCTCGAACCTCTCGCATAGAGGCCTTACTTGCAATCCGGCCACGGTGCTATCCGCCGTGGAAGGTTCCACCTGGGTAGTAGCCTCTCATCCGTTGGAAGGTCCTCCGTCCTTCAGAACTGTTGATGCAGGCTCAAGTCTCGATCTCACCCCAACCTTGGAGAACCAGGTCGCGTCCGCCTACGGCAACGACGTCTTCTGCCAGATTGTGCAACAAGGCTTTCGACTCGACTTCGTGACCCCATCGACAGGTTGGATAACATGGCGCGGCGCGCTGCTATCAACAACCAACGCCGGCAACACCTGGACCCCAATAAGCCCCACCGTAACGCCCTAGCCACCTTCCCGAGGTAGCACACGCTTTTCTTCCCCTCTCCCTGTAAGGGAGAGGATCGAAGGTGAGGGTCCGATGACAGCGCGCCTCGCGCGATTCAAGATTCCCTCTCCTCTTCGATTGTTCCCCTTCCACTAGGGGAAGGGGTTAGGGGTTAGGTTCCCCATATCCTTCGCGATGCTAGAACTCCCAACCCACCTAATCCAATGCCGAAAAATGTAGGACGGAATTTATTCCGTCGTCTTATGATGCAGCGCGCCTAGCGGACTCAGAATTCCCCCTCTCTTCGATTGTTCCCCTTCCACTAGGGGAAGGGGTTAGGGGTTAGGTTCCCCATATCCCTTCGCAATGCTGGAACTTCGCTCTTCCCCTCTCCCCGTTAAGAGGCCTCTGATTGCCAACCGCCGCTATTCACTCCGAAAACACGCACCACCTATACGCACGCCCCGATATGCGCTCCATATCGCGTCCTGCATGAGGCGTAACGCCTACCACATCTTCCTTACCAAGACCGTCAGGATACGTAACGAAGTCCTCGCCGCCATTTCCCATCAAATACGCTTGTTTGAAGCCGTTTCTGAACTCCACTGTGAAAAGGAAATATCCCATCCCCGTCTCGCCACCGGTCGCATGAAGGATGTCCGCGAATTTCGCCGGCAGCCGAAAGCGGCTATCGGCGATCGACGCAATCTCTTCCACCTCGAAAACTCCCTTTTCGCGACCCCGATCCGGGTAGGATCTAAACTCCTTTACGTAGTCCTTCAATGAGATGAAATAGACGCAATCAACCCTCTCCCCGTCTTTCAGCACGACATCGCAAGGAAAATACTTTATCGCGCCCCGCCTGCTAGGCTCGATTTCAACCAGCTGCCGCCGAATCGCCGCCGGAAGCTCCGCCCGCTCCAAAGAGTTCTTCATGAAATGCGCCATGCGATCGCGAGGCACCTTTCTTCCCCTCTCCCTGTAAGGGAGAGGATCGAAGGTGAGGGTCCAATTACAGCGCGCCCCGCGCGATTCAAGATTCTTTCTTGACTGATCTTCCTTCTGCAGGCTCAGGGCAGGCTCTGAATGCCCTAAGTGCTGAAGTGCTGCTTCCAAGTGTCCTAATTTCGCGAGACCCCAGGGCGCAGCAACAGTCTAACAATTCGACTAAACGACCAAAGCAGAACGGCCCCAAAATAGATGCCGTAGATCCAGTAAAGCGCCCGTGGATGTCTCGTCTTTAGAGCGATGTTAGCAGCGATCCATGAAACGCCCCATCCTCCAACGAGGATTACCAAATCCCGCTTTGTAAGGCGCAAGCGGTAGCGCATTTCTCGATACAATCCTTCCTCCGTTGTTACAACCCACAAGCACAACCGCCGCCGCGCACCAAAGATTCACTACTTTCCCTTGAGCCGCGGATCGTCGGTCGCAACGCACCGCTGATTGGTCAAAAGTACATACCGGTCACTTGCCGCCGCAACGCTCCCAGATGGACCAATCCAATTCTTGTGACTCTCCGCGATAGCACGAAGTTTGGCGTTTTCCTCCTCACACTCAGATTCCGTCTGATAAACGCGATCACCGTGATCCCACTGAGACAAGGGCACACTGCCGTCAACCTTCGCCCTCTCGCCTTCCATGGCTATCGGCGGCATCAAAAGATACCACCCTACAAGCGCGATCGCGGCAGCGTGTCGCAGATTCATAGCAACATTCAGTTATCAGACCGAGCTGCGACCCACAAATCGCAGACACTCCGATGTGGCACAGGCTTCAGCCTGTGATTCCGTCTGCCTTGCAGCCGCAGCCAGGAATCTGGACGTCTACCCGCACCTGCAATAAAATCGCGCGCGCACTCTTACAACCGGCGAGGTCGAAGATGACCAATCCAAAACGCGCACGCGCGAAAGAAATCTCGCAAGCCACGCTCTTGATGAATCTCATAAGCGGGAAGTATCTGAGCCAGGCGATCTCGGTCGCAGCAGAACTGGGCGTCGCCGACGTTTTGGGAAATGGTGTCAAATCCGCGGCCGAAATTGCCGCGGCCGTCAACGCATCGGAGGACGGCGTCTATAGACTGATGCGGGCGTTGGCCAGCGTTGGACTCTTCAAGCCGTCCGATAAACGCAAGTTCAAACTCACTCCGTTGGGCAAGCTGCTTCGTCGAGACTCAGTTACGTCTGTGCGGGGATTCTCGTGCCTGATAGGACACAACAGTACCTGGCTGCCGTGGGGAGATCTGCGACACAGCGTTCGCACCGGCGAGCCGGCCTTCGACCACGTCTTTGGCGTTCCTATATTTGAATACTTGGGCAAAACCCCGGAGGCCAGCGCGGTCTTCGACGCCGCGATGACGTCGCTCAGCACCTTCGAGTCCACCGCAGTCGTCAACGCCTGCAACTTGTCCCGCATTGGAACCATCGTGGATATCGCAGGCGGGCGCGGTTATTTGATTGCCGCGATCCTCAAGGCAAACCGAAAAACTCGCGGCATCCTGTTCGATCTTCCGCACGTGACCAGCGGCGCCGCGGAACTGCTCCGCGAACGCGGCGTCGCCGCTCGTTGTGAGATCGTCAGCGGCGACTTCTTCACCTCGGTCCCTGACGGCGCCGACGCTTACATCATGAAACACATAATCCACGATTGGGACGATGAACGCGCCGCCCAGATCTTGAGAACCTGCCACCGCGCAATGCCGTCCGGCGCCAGGCTCCTCCTGGTCGACGTGGTAATCCCCACCGGCAACGGACTGCCCTACGGCAAGCTGCTCGATCTCGAGATGCTGGTGATGACGCCGCGCGGCCGGGAGCGCACCCGCGAAGAATTCCGCGACCTCCTGAAGCAATCTGGCTTTCGCCTCACGCGAGTCACTCCGACCTCAACCTATCTTTCAGTGGTCGAAGCCATAAAAGCTTAAAACCGGCCAGCGCTCTCCTGCTCCGCGTCCGATGACAACGGTTGTCATCTCGCTATGCCATAATACTCAACATGATCCCCTCACCCGCTCCCACCATCCCGCTAACCTCACCGCTCCAGCCTCTCACCAACCCGCACGCAAGTTTCGCATCAACCTCGACCCTCGCCGATCGTCACCTCAGCCCACTCTCCCAATGCTTTCCTCCATTCTCCTCCCCTCGAACGGAAGAAATAGAGGAATCGGAAACATGTCAACCAAAATCCCCGATCCCCACTTCAGAACGATGTTTGATGCCGCTGCGATTGCTTGCTAGAGTCACTCGCGAATACATTACAGGCACGTCGGGAACGCATCAGTGGCGAAGTTCCACATCCCCAGAAGCAATAATCGGCCGGTGCCGCTGCTCGAACCGCGCATCGTGACGCTGACCGTCATGATGTTCGCGGTACTCGGCCTGCTCTCCGTCCGCCTCTACAACCTGCAGGTCCTCCATCACAAAGACAACGTCGAGATGGCCGATCGCAACCGCATCCGCCTCCAGCGCGTGCCCGCGCCGCGCGGCCTCGTCTTCGATCGCAATCACCGCCCGCTGGTCGACACCAAGCCGTCCTTCGACGCGCAAATCGTGCCCGAGGATTCTGACAATCTCTCGCTGACGATCGAACGCCTCGCGCGCTACACCGGCGCCGATCAAATCGCCGACAAGATTTCCGACGCCGACGAAGCCGGCCGCCCGCCCTATGAACCCATCACCGTCGCCGAGCGTCTCGGATGGCAACAGGTCGTCGCGCTCGAAGCGCATCAGCTCGACCTGCCCGGCGTCAGCCTGCAGATCACGCCCGCGCGCCACTACCTGTACGGCCAGCTCGCCGCCCATCTGCTCGGCTACGTCGGCGAAGTAAATGTGAGCGACCTGAAATCGCACGCCGACTACCACATGGGCGACGAGATCGGAAAATTCGGCCTCGAGCGCGTGTGGGAAAGTTTTCTGCGCGGCGACGCCGGCGGCCAGGAGATCGAAGTTGACGCCGTCGGCCGGCGCCTGCGCGTGCTCAAGGAAATTCCCGACACCCCCGGCCAAAGCATCGTGATGACCATCGACCTCAATCTCCAACAGGCCGCCGAGCAGGCGATGCAAGGAAAGAACGGCGCCTTCGTCGCGCTCGATCCGCGCAACGGCGACGTGCTCGCGATGGTCTCGCATCCGGCATTCGACCCCGACATCTTCGGCGGCGGCGTCAAGGCCTCGGCGTGGAAAGAATTGATGACCGACCCGAACCATCCGCTGCAGAATCGCGTCATCCAGGGAATCTATCCGCCCGGCTCGACTTTCAAAATCGTCGACTCGATCGCCGGACTGCAGGAAGGCACGCTGAAACCTGACACCGCATACAACTGCCCCGGCGGAATGTGGTTCGGCGGCCGCGAGTATCATTGCTGGCGCAAGCAGGGCCACGGCACCGTCGAGCTGCACGACGCGATCGTGCGCTCATGCGACGTCTACTTTTACAACGTCGGCGAAAAACTCGGCGTCGATCGAATCGCGAAGTGGTCCAACCAGATGGGCCTCGGCCTCAAGAGCGGCATCGATCTCGATCACGAAAATCCCGGCACCATCCCGTCGTCGGCGTGGAAACAGAAGCGCTTTCACGAGCGATGGTATCCCGCGGAGACGCTGTCGGTCGCCATCGGCCAGGGCTACGTCGCAACGACGCCGCTGCAGATGGCGCAGGTCGCCGCGCAGGTTGCCAACGGGGGCATCCGCTACAAGCCGCAGTTCGTCAAGTACGTCGAGGGACTCGACGGCAATATCGCCAAGTCGTATCCGCCGGTGATCGAAAACCGAATCAAGATCGATCCCGACGCGCTCCAGGACGTCAAGGACGCGATGGCTGACGTCGTCAACGGCGCCGGCGGCACGGCACACAAAGCGCATCTCGACAACGTCGTCGTGTGCGGCAAGACCGGCACCGCGCAAGTCGTCGGCGACAAAGGCGGTGGCGACGGCGAGGACGAAGAGGAAAAGAACACGCCCGATCAGTACAAGGATCACGCGTGGTTCATCGCGTTCGCGCCCAAGGATCAGCCGACCATCGCCGCCGCCTGCATCATCGAGCACGGCGGTCACGGCGGCAGCGCATCGGCGCCGGTGATCCACGACGTCTTCCAGCGCTACTTCCAGCTCAATCCGCCGCCGACCGCACCCGCAATCGCGCGCGTGCTCGACAACAACTAGCAATGACGGGAGTGCGACGCTGATGGCTGCCGGCGATCGCAGATTTATTCTTCACTTCGACTGGACGCTCTTCATCCTGGTGCTCGCGCTCGCGGGCATCGGGCTCGTCAGCGTCATCAGCGCGTCGTACGGCGGCCATAAACTTCTGAACCCGCTCGTGATTCGCCAGTTGGTTTGGATCGCCGCCGGCACCGCCGCGCTGCTCATCGCCGTCTTCGTCGATTATCGCGCGATGCAGACTTACGCGTACCCGTTCTACGTGCTCGTCGTCGGATTGTTGATCGCCGTGATGATCGCGGGCCACGCCACCGGCGGCTCGCGCCGATGGATCAATCTCGGCGCGTTTCATCTCGAGCCGTCCGAACTCGCCAAGCTCGCCGTCGTGCTCGTGATGGTGCGTTACTTGCGCGAGGAACCGCCGAAAGGCGGATGGGGCCTGCAACATTTGATCGTCCCGTTCGTCCTGCTCGGCATTCCGGCCGCGCTCGTGCTCAAGCAACCCGACCTCGGCACGGGATTGGTTCTCGTACTGATCACGATCACGCTAGTGTTCGTCGCCGGCCTCAACTGGCGCACGATGCTGGTGCTCGCGATCGCCGGGATGCTGGCGGCGCCGCTGAGCTGGCACTATCTGAAACCGTACCAGCGCCAGCGCCTCGTCAGCTTCATCAATCCGCAGGCCGACCCGCTCGGATCCGGCTACCACATCATCCAGTCCGAGATCGCGATCGGCGCCGGCGGCCCGACGGGCAAGGGATTTCTCAACGGTACGCAGGCGCGGCTGAATTTTCTGCCGGAGCAGAGCACCGATTTTATCTTCGCCGTTTTTGCCGAGGAGTTCGGTCTGGCCGGCGCGATGCTTCTGCTTGGTTTGTATGCGAGCGTGATCGCGCGCGGCGCATATATCGCGCGGCATGCCCGCGACCGCTTCGGCGCGTTGCTCGCTGTCGGACTAACGGCGATCGTGTTCTGGCAGGTCGCGGTCAACATCGGGATGGCGACCGGGATGCTGCCTGTGGTGGGAATCACGCTGCCGCTGGTGAGTTACGGCGGCTCGTCGCTGATCGCGATGATGGCGGCGATGGGCATCCTCATCAGCATCAACACCCGCCGCTACCTGTTCTGAGTTGTTACGCTATAACGATCGAGCAGTGACCTGATGGGCGCGCGGCGTTATCTGAAAACCCTGATCGCCGCCGTTTTCGCGGTACCTCTGATTGTCATCCAGCCTGCTTTCGCGGGCGACAGCGCGTGTAAAGACCTTTCGACAGTGATGGCGAGCGATCTCTTGGCTCTCCCCGAACTTCGCAACGAAAACAACTGCAGCTTCCCCTCTCTCGGTATCAGTTGTACGTCCGAAGTTCCCGGCGCCTCACCAAAGGAATGCCAACACAGAGCGACGATCACGCAAGATCGCATGCTAGGCGACGTTCGTCGCCTCATAGTCGTGCATTCCACCATTCCCAGCCCGGCGTCAGCTTCAGACGATGTCTTTGTCTTCGGCTGCGTCGCAGGACAATTGAAGGCTGTCCTCGACGTTGGTTGCCGGTCAAATGCAAAGGTGGAGCACGCCGCGCCAGATAAAGTTGTTGTTACCATTTCCGGCCGCAGTACTTACAAGGGCCCCAAAGAGCAACACCCTCAGAGCCGGAGTTTTCATTGGGACGCGGAAGAGCAGCGCTACTGTACCGACGGGTTCTCATGCGTTAACGATCCATACCGGTACTCCGTCCAGCCCAACGTATCTGACGAGATCGCGTGCAGACGGCTGAGAACCATCAAGCCTGACGCTTTGACAGGTACTCCAACGGGTGGCTGTGACACGGTGGATGAAGATGGCGATTGCGAGGCAGAGCAACCCAAGATTCAGAAAGACCGCTCGATAGGTGATGAGCGCCGTCTTATAGTTGTTCACGGCTGTAGCGCCGATCACTGCTGGGACGATGTGTTTGTCTACGGCTGCGTAGCTGGACGGGTCAGGATGGTCTTCAATAATGAGTTCCTGGATATGACGATCAAGGATGCGTCGCCAGCGAAGCTGGTTCTGTCGGTAGGTTGGCAATCCGACAACGGACCTACGCTGTATTCCACATCGATGACAAATTTGATGACATACGTTTGGAACGCCGCACTGCAGAACTACACTTTAAGCAGCATGCACTTCAGCCCACTTCCGGAGGACTGAGTTTTCCTACGAGGTAAGTCCATGGCTCTCAAGAAAAAGTTCACCGATCCCGTCGATATCGAGATCGTCGAAGTTCAGCGTCGATTCGTCGACCTGATGGAAACCGTCAGGCTCGAATCGATGAGTCAGGAAATGAAGCAGCATTACCTCGCCGTCATGAAAGCGCTCACCGAAAAGCTCGCGATGCCGAGCAAGCCGTTGCACGAAATCCTCGGTGAGATGATGGCCGAAGCCGGCCCAATGATCTTCCAGGCAATGCAGCGCTGATCAAGGAAGGATCGAAACGCCCGCCTGCTTGAGCGTGTCGGCGAGGCGTGCGGCCTCATCTGCCTTCTGCGGGTCGGCGCGAATCTGCTCGTAGCGGCTCCAGACTCGCAACTGCTCGTCGCGATTGCTCGGTCCGCCGCGTTCGAGAATGTCATTCACCATGCGTGCGAAGTACGCGCCCCAATCGGGCTGGCGACCGTCCGCATCATGGAAGCCGTACTCGCGAGCGAGCGTCCAACTTGAACATACCTTGCCCGACTTGGCTGCGACGTTGGGGTCGGTGGCCAGCGCGGCGACTGCGCGCCCGACGTATGCGGGAGTTTCCGACTCGGCAAAATCCGGATTCTTCGCAGCCGCGTCGCGCCAGTTTGCTTCGGTGACGCCGAACCCATCGAGCATCGCCTCGGATCGCAGAAACCCCGGCGTCAGCGCCAAGGCGACGACGTTGTGCCGTCGAAGCTCGACGGCCATCGCGTACGCGAGCCTGATCGCCGAGATTTTTGCGAGGTCGTAAAACAGGTTGCCGCGATAGTCGAGATGCATCCCGTCGGTGATCTCGATTATCAGCCCCGACTTCTGCCGCACCATCATCGGCGTGCCGAAGCGAGCCGTGAGAATATGCGTCTGTACCGCCAACTCCTGCATCCTGAGGCCCTTGGCGGGATCCAGTTTCCAGAATGGCAGGCCCCATTCGGTCAGCTCGTCGCCACCCCAAATATCGTTGACCAGAATGTCGAGCCGATTGAAGTCGCGATCGACTCGCTCGAACAGCGCGCGAACTTCGTCTGCGATCGTGTGATCGACTCGAATCGCGACGCCGACTCCGCCAGCCGCGCTGACCAGTTCAGCCGTCTCCTCGATCGTCTCGGGGCGACCCGCCGTCGCAGGATTTCCGCGAGTACTGCGCCCCGTGCAAATGACTGTAGCGCCCGCGGCACCAAGCATCGTCGCGATGCCGCGACCCGCCCCGCGCGTCGCGCCCGCAACGAGCGCGATTTTGCCGACAAGCGGCTTGTTGTTATCGGCGGTGCTCACGTGCGCTCATCAGTGAAACGATCCCTTGACCTACTTTCAAAAGGCGATACTTTACAAAGTAATAGTCGCATACGGAGGCAAGTTATGGCGATTACATTGAATCACACAATCGTACCGGCGCATGACAAGGAAGCCTCGGCGAAGTTTTTCGCGCACATGTTCGGCCTCAAGTACGAGGGGGCGATGAGTCACTTTGCCCCGGTCAGGATCAACGAAACGCTCACGCTCGATTTTGACAACTGGAACAAATTCGAGATGCATCATTACGCGTTCCAGGTCGGCGACGCCGAGTTCGACGCGATCTTCGGCCGAATCAAAGAGGCCGGCATCCCGTATGGCAGCGGTCCGTTCTCGCAAGAGGATATGCAAATCAACACGCGGCGCGGCGGGCGCGGCGTCTATTTCAAGGATCCCAACGGCCACGTGCTCGAGCTCCTTACCCGAGGCTGATCGCTGCCCTATAGCCAAAAAAAGAGGCGGCTCAAATGAACCGCCTCTTCGTGCCTTTGCGATTGTCTCGCTCTCAGCCCTTCGGCAGTAGCAGGATCCGCTCGCCGATCATGTTCTTCTGCACCGGCGATGTGCCGCCCGCGATCGTCATCGACTCCGACGCCAGGATGCGGCGCATCCAGTCGCCGTCGGGCGCGAACGGCGTGTGGCGCTCGAGCAGCGCGTATTCGCCAAGCAGCCGCGTTGTGAATTTGGTCATGCGTTGTCCGAGGTCGGTCGACAGCAGTTTCGAGATCGACGCCTCGGGCCCGGGCTGCTGCCCCTTCAGGCGCTTCGACAGACTGCGCAGGCCGTTGTATTTCTTCGCGGTCGCCTCGATTGCGAACTGCGCGATTTGCTGGCGGATGTCGTTGTCCTCGATCGCGGGGCGGCCATTCAGCTGCACCGACTTGGCAATCTGAACGAGCTGATGGAGCACTTGCTCGGTGCCGCCGAGCGTCTCGCCGATTCCGAAGCGCTCATGCATCAGCGTCGAGACCAGCACCTGCCATCCCATGTTGATCGGGCCGAGCAGGTTTTCCTTGGGCACGCGCACGTCCTCGAAAAAGATTTCGTTGAACTCGCTGTCGCCGGTGATTTGCTTGAGCGGACGGACGGTCACGCCAGGCGCTTTCATATCGACCAGCAACGCGCTCATCCCCTTATGCTTGGGCACGTCGGGATCGGTGCGCACGAACAGCTGCACGAAGTCGGCGCGATGCGCGATCGTGGTCCAGACCTTCTGGCCGTTGACGACGAACTCGTCACCCTTCAACTCGGCCTTGCACTGGATCGACGCGAGGTCCGAGCCCGCGCCCGGCTCCGACATTCCCTCGCACCAAATCTCGTCGCCAGCGAGGATCGGATTCAGGTAGCGCTTTTTCTGAGCGTCGGTGCCCCACTGCATCAGCGCAGGCCCGGTCATGATGACGCCGAGGACGTTGCATCCCATCGGCAGGTTCATCCGCCCAAGCTCCTGCTGAAAGATCACCTGCTCGATGAAGGTAGCGCCGCGGCCACCGTATTCCTTCGGCCACGTGAGCCCCGCCCATCCGGCGTGATAGAGCTTTTTGTGCCACTCCTTGAGTCGCTGCCATCCGGCCTCGTCACCGCCGGCCTCGGGATCGTCGTCGCCGCGAGCGAGAGATTGCGGGCGATTGGCTTCGAGCCATTTCCGCACGTCCATCCGATAAGCGTCTTGTTCAGCACTCCAGGTAAAATCCATTTGTGTCAGTATTCTCCCGTTCCGAAATTCGTGTCGATGCTACGACGGCAAGCTGAGGGCCGACCGGCTAAAGTAGTACCTCTTGAGTACCGCCCATTATGACCGCCGAGCAAGAGGCGCGCGGCGGGCACGGCGGCCCGCCCCACTGACGCGCAGGCCGTCAGGCCGCATCTTCTCTTTTCCGGATACCGGGCGCAGGGGTCACCCCTGCCGCGGGTGCGGGGCGCGCAGCCCCGCGTCTTTCCGCGGCGACGCCATGCGCTCGATGACTTTGCTCAGCCACACGCGGAAGCGTCGGGTGCTTTCCGCGCCCGATCCGAGGCCCATCGCGCGGCGGATGCTCGCGCCGAACAGCGAATCGCCGAGCACCAAAATAAAAAGATGCGTCGCGGCGAACAGCGAGTCTTCCAATTCCGGTGGTCGCCGACCGTCGCGATGCGCTCGCCGAACCCGGCCCGCATGCATTCGTTCGGCCGCCGGCTTGAGCAGCCCGGGCTTCATCGTGCGGTAGCTCTGTCCGGAAAGAATCAGCCACGCGAGCATCCGGGCCATCCCGCGATGCGACGCCACCTCGTAAAAGCGCTCGAGCACGCCCTCGATGTCGGGCTCTTTCGCGCTCGGCCATCCCTCGAGGAATTGCGCTTGAAGCCCCGCGATGCCGCGCAGAACCATCGCTTCGACCAGCCCCTCGCGGCTGCCGAAGTGATGGAGGATCGCGGGATGCGAGATGCCGGCGTCGGCGGCGATTTCCTGCAGCCGGATTGCGTCCGGCCCGCCGTCGAGCAGACGGCGCTGGGCGGCGTCGAGGATCGCGCTCCGAGTCTCGGTCGCGCTGCGACGCCGTCGAACCGCGGTGCGTTTGCGCGCGGTGCTAATGCCGCGCGACTGTCGCAGTCTGGCTTGCATCGGTCTTGCTTCGGGAGGCGCTCGCCTGAGCCGCGACCTCGGCCGATTCACCGCGATGATTCCGATAGGTCTCAAGCGTCCATCGGAACGCTGGATGGCTCGCGACGGATTCTCTGATTTTCGTGAGCGGCTCGGGGAGCGGTCCCGCGGCCTTGTACGGAAACTCCGGCGGCCTGATCAGCGGCGATAATAGAGCGGCCGCCGTAAGATCGGCGACAGTGAATCGATTGCCCACCAGGTATCCCGACGGCTGCAACTCCTTGGCCAGCCGATCCATCGCGGCGATTGTTTTCTCGCGCGCGACTTCGGCGGTGGCGGGCGTGATATTCATCTGGCGGCGCATGACGATGCCGATCAGAGGAGACATCGCGCGCTGCGCGAGTTGAGCGGCCGGACTCGCGTGAGACACGAACAACGCGCGCACGAACGCGGGATACGGCAGGATGATGAAGAACATCCAACGCCGGATGTACGGCCCGAGTTCTTCGTCGAAGTATTCTTCCAGTTCGAGCGCGCGTCGGCGCTCATCCGCATCGGAAGGGTACAGCGCAGGGTCGGGGTACGCGCGCTCGAGCGCTTCGATAATCCGGCTCGAATCGGAGATAGCAGTGCCGTTGAGCTTCAGCACCGGCACGTGCGTCTTGCCGGTCATCCGCTTGACGGTGGCGACGTGAAAGCCGGGAATCAGCGAATGGCGGATATGCGGCACCCGCTTGAAGTCGAGCGCCCAGCGCGCCTTTTCGTTGAAGTGAGAGCTGGTGAACTGCCACAACTCGGGAGTATCCATGACTTCCTCCGCGACAGAAGCTGCGTGCAACTACTTACAATTTTGTAACTTAACCCTTGCGATCGTGTCAATCGGCGTGCTTGACCGGAAATTTCCGAGTCGCATCAGGAACGCATCCGCGCTAGAAATCTTCATCGATCGATGCGTGCACCGACAAAATTGCAGCGCCTTGCCGCCGCCGGCGTGATCTTTCTCGCGATGACTGTCGTGGGATGCGCCGCTTCAGTCGATCGTCCTGTGCCGGCGACAGTCGTCCAGACTAACTCCGCCGCGGTGGACTCTGACAAAACTCAGATCGGAAAGCCGGCGCTGCACAAGGGCGACGTGTGGGTGGACAGGATACAGGGAAGCGACCGCGAGTTTCGAATCGAAGACATCGACGACGGCACGATGGACGTCAGTTTCTGGGGCACCGAAATGACCACCGACGAGGCGTTCAACATCATTGTGTATCGCTCGTTGACCCAGTCGGCATCCGAACCGACCAAAGGCGACAAGCCCGGCATCTGGTTTGACTTCCCGCTATATCCGGGAAAAACCTGGGCAGACAAGTACAACTGGGAATTGCTCGGCGCCGCTCCGGCGAAAGGCAAAGCTGAAGACCACGGGTCAGTGATCGGATGGGATGACGTCACGGTGCCGGCCGGCAGCTTTCATGCTCTGAAGGTCGTGGTGTCGAGCCGCTATTACGGGGCGGGCGGATACAACGACGACTCGACGACGACTTACTGGTGGGTGGCGAAATTCAATCGCTTCGTGAAATTCGACTATCGCGACACCTACGACGGCGCGCTGCTCGCAGAGATGGTCAGTTACAAACCGAGCACATCTGCGAATTGACACGCGGCGGCTCGCGTCAATTTCCGCGCTCCGGCGCCGAGCCCTCCGGCTTCAACTGGACCTTTTGCCCCGCGAAGATTGCCTCGAACGATAGCTGCGTCGTCGACGGTCCGGCGGTCACGACGATTCCATAGGTGCCGGGATGCGGCAGTGACAGGTTGATGTTGATCGCGACCGGAATTTTCACCGACGCTGTTTTCGGAACGTCCGGCGCAGGCTGGCCGGTCTCGACCTGGCCTTTCATCTCCGGGACGATCGGAACTCCCGCCTCGTCGGCAATCACAACGTTCAGCGGATACTTGATACCGACCTCGTCGGTCGAGAAGCCGAGCCCAACTGCAATCGCGAGCTGCACCGGCGCCGGATAGCTCGCCGATCGAAACAGATTCCATCCGCCACCGAGCACAAATATTTTGCCGCCGACCGCCTGTGCCGCATCGGCCAGCAATGCGTATTCGATTTTCATTTCAGAACCTCCCACACGCGCGCTTCATAGCAATACGCCGAAGTGTTCGGTGTCAACTTGACGCGCGCGTCAATTCCGTCTCGGCCGCCGACTGCGCGTTCAGGACGCGGACAATATTCTGCGCCATGAAGCTGGAGAGCAGTTTCTCGCGCGCGATTGGTTCGAGCCTCGCGGCCTGACGGCTGACCTCCGAGCATCGCTCGAGCATCGCCGCTTCGAGCGGCCGGAAATGCTTCCAAGCGATCGGCGCCATGCGTTCTGGCGCGGCCGCCACGAGTTCCTGGATCTTCCGGAAGCGCCACCAGGGCGAATCGGCCGAAGACTTTTCACCGCCCGCGGCGAGAACCGGCGGGATCGTACCGGCGACGAATAGTGGAAATGCGATCGAGGTGCATGGCGCTGCGAGCGACGCCCACATCACCGGGATCGTCTCCGCATCGGGCGCCGGAAGTTCGGCGACCATGCTCGCTGTCGTGCCGGAGATCGAGCCGTGCATGCACAGCGTCGGAGAATCGTTGCGCGCTGCGGAGTCGCCGGCGGGCGGCATTTCGCCGCGCGCGCCGTGATCGCGCAATATCGCAAACATCTCGCGCATCGTGCGGCGGCCGTTGCGCGCGACGAGTTCGCGGCTCCGCGCCAGCCGCCCTCGCGCATGCAGTGGATCGCTCTTGTCCTTGCCCGCATTGCGGCTCGAATACGCGGCGGCGAAGTCGAACGCCGATTCGGTTTCGCACCATCCACGATCGCGAGCATAACTCTCCGCATCAGCCGATCCGAAACTGCCACCGTTGATCGTAAATCGATTCGAGATGCACGCGCGGTCCTCGACGCGGCGCGCAACCCATTGGCGGCCAGAGCTTTCGAACACGTACGCGTCCACGTGATCGGCGATGATGAAGCTTCCGCAATAGCGGAAGTCCACATCGTATTGCGCGGAGCCGCCCTGCCCATAGCGCTCGATCAACGCGCCGATAACTTCCGTTGCCGCGCGGGCAGTCTTCGATCGCTCGAGCCCAAGCCGCACGAGATCCATTCCAAGCAGCCCCGTCGAAGGCAGCAACTCGCGCGTGAGCACAGCCTCGTTGCCGATCGCGACCCCATATTCGTTCAAGCCGTGCTCGAAGCCCCACAGCCAGAACGGCCGCGAGCCGATCACAGCAGCAGTCTCCGCAACCTGCGGAATTTCAAGATACTGACAATGCACAGTCGCGCCTGCGGGATGAATCCGATGCGGCGCCTGCGCAAGCGGCTGGCATTCGTGCGGCGATCGATCCGAATTCTTCGCGAAGATAGTCGCGCCCGCCCGCGTATGCGGCGCGAGCACTACCATGGTATCGCACGAAGGAATCGGTGACGCAGCCATGAAGAACGTAATTGTATGTGAACCCCGCGATGGGTTTCACGCTTCCTTCGGCAGGGGTGACCCCTGCACCCGGTGTACAATTGGACCCGTGAATCGTAAGAGCCCATTCTCGTATGTCTGCAACGCTTGCGGGCGATGCTGCCGCAACAAGGTCATCACGCTTTCGCCTTACGACGTGACCCAGCTTGCGCGCGCGGCGGGAGTCTCGACGCGCGAGGCGATCGATCGCTTCACGATTCGTCGCGGGTCGATTCTGAACTTCACCGACGCAGGTGCATGCGTCGCTCTCGACGGTTCGCGATGCGGGGTCCATCGCGGGCGTCCGCTTGCATGCCGGCTTTATCCACTTGGGATCGAGCGCGCCAGAGATGCGGACGGTGAGAAATTTGTGATGCTCGAGCCTGCCGCGGGCTCGCTGGGCGTTTATGGTGTCGACGGCACGGTCAACGATTTCGTCGAGGCGCAGGGCACCGGACCTTATCTCGAGGCGAACGCGCGCTATGCGTCGTTGCTCGCGATCTTCCGCGATCGGATTGCCGCGACCGTCGACTTCGATCGAGTCGAACCGCGCGAGTTCTGGCGGCGCGCCGCGCGCGAGGCGCTCGCCGAGTCGAACTACGATGCGAACCCGCTCGTCGACGCGATGTTCGATGCGGACGGAGCCGAAAGCGTTCTCGTCGACGATCAAGAACTTATAGCGGCGCACATCGAGCGACTCGCCGCGATGATTCGGCGCGAGTCGAATCCTGAGACGCTCGCGGCGGCGGCCGTGATGCTCGCCGTGAGCCTCGGCTATTCGCCGAACGAAGTGCAGTGAACCTGGATTAATTTGAGGCGGGTGCGGCCGGGCTCGGTTGCGCCGCAGGGGCGGCGGCGTCCGCGGCGCCGAGGTCGTTCAGTATTTCTATCGCGTGCGTCGACGGATCGACGCTCGGGTACACCTTCAGCACTTTGCCGTTCTCGTCGATGACGTACGTGATGCGACGATCGAGGCCGAGGATCGGAATTCCGTTCGCCGCGCCGTACGCGGTCGCGATCTTCTTATCGGGATCGAGCAGCAGCGGGAACGGCAGACTGTTCTTGCGGATAAAGTCCTTGTGCGCATCGGCCGAGTCGACGCTGCATCCGAGCACCACCAGGCCGGCGTTCGTATAGCGCGAGTAACCGTCGCGGAACGCGCACGCCTCTTTGGTGCATCCCGAGGTCTCATCCTTGGGATAGAAATAAAGGATGACCTTCTTGCCATGAAAGTCGGCGAGCGAGACCGGCGCTTCGGTCTCGCCGGTGATCATCTGGGTGGTGAACGGCGGCGCGATCTGTCCTTCCTTGACCAGTTCGGCGCGCGCGATGCGCGGGCGTAGCGCGACGGCGAGAACGATGACGGCGATTGCTATTAGCCCCGTGGTGATCATTTTCATTCGAGTTCTTCCCCGTTGCGGGTTCAACTTCCGGCGCAGATGGAAAGTTCCCCTTCATCTATCATTCAGCTTGAACCGCAGAACTCTCACCTAACCTCTCCCGTGAAATAACGGGCGAGGGATTAGAGAGATCAGATGTAGTAGAGCCAGTCGCGGTAGCGCGGCTCGCGGCCGTGCAGGGTAGCGTGAAAGACCTGCTGTACCTTGGCCGTGATCGGGCCCGGTTTGCCTGATCCTATCTTGCGATCGTCGAGTTCGACGACTGGCGTTACTTCCGCGGCCGTGCCCGTCATGAAGGCTTCGTCGGCGATGTAGAATGCGTCGCGCGCGAAATATTCCTCGCGCACCTCGACGCCGTTGTCGCGCAAAATCCTGATGACGGCGTCGCGCGTGATTCCCGCCAGCACCGACGTGAGCGGCGGCGTCCGCACGACTCCGTCGCGCACGACAAACACGTTCTCGCCGCTGCCCTCTGCGACGAATCCTTCAGTGTTGAGCAGGAGCGCTTCGTCGTAGCCGTTGCGACGAGCCTCGTAGCCCGCGAGGATCGAGTTGACGTAGTGACCGGTGGCCTTCGCCGCCGGCATCATCGAGTTGTGATGGAACCGCACAAACGATGAGGTCTTGAGACGCACCCCTTTGTCGACGCCGTCTTCGCCGAGATACGCGCCCCACGGCCACGCGGCGATCGACACGCGAATTTTGTTTCCCCGTGCCGACAGTCCCATCTCGCCTTCGCCGAAGAACACGAGCGGCCGGATGTAGCATTCGGCGAACTTGTTGATGCGCACGACGTCGGCGCATGCCTTCAGCAGTTCCTCCTGGCTGTACGGAACTTCCATCTCGACGATGTGCCCCGACTCGACCAGCCGCCGGATGTGCTCGCGCGCGCGGAAAATCGCGGAACGGCCGTCGTCGCTCTTGTAACATCGCATCCCTTCGAAGACCCCGAGGCCGTAGTGCAGGCTGTGGGTCAGGACGTGGACGGTGGCCTCGTCAAAGGGAACCATCACGCCATCCATCCAGATTCGATCGGATCGAAGATTGTTCGCGGGCATAGTGGAGTCAAAAGTAATCGAAGGACAGAAGTTAGTCGATGGGTGAGCGGCGCGGCGTTAGTCGCGGCGCGAGGATTCTGGCGCGGGAGCGGAATCGCTGGGGCGATTCCCGTTTTCACCGGCGGGCGCGGTCGCGACCCCGTCGCGAGCGGGGCCGCCGTATCGCGGGCGGCGGCGACGACGCCGGCGGCGCCGGCGATGGTCGCCGGCGGGGGGCTGAGCGCCGTCGCCGGCAGGCGATGGCGCACTGGGAGACGCCGGACTCGCGCTGAAGGCCTCCGGGTCGGCGAGGAAACGCAGCGTCCGCGTCGGATCGATCGAATAGGTCGGCGCCGTCATCTCGAAGAACATCCGCGCATCGGGAAAGTACGGCCGCCGCATCAGGCGCCGCGTGCGCCGCGTTGGCGACGCGAGATTCGCGAACGACTCGAGGATCAGCCGCATCTGCTCGGTGTCGCCGCGCGCAAAACCGCGCGCGCGCAATTCGCCAAGCAGATCGACGCGGCGGTCGCTCGATCCCGCATCGCGATAGTAATCGAGCATCAAGGCCGCCAGCACGATCGAATGATCGGGAGTGTAGCCGCTGCCGATCGCGCGGCCAAGCGCCGCCATGTTGCGCACGACGGGCTGCTCGGCCAGCGTGGCGCCCCGCGATTTCAGATGCGCTGCGAGAATCGGGATCACGTATTCGAGCAAGCCTAGCTCTGCCATTAGAACCAGCGCATGCGCGGCTTCGGGCTGGCCGAGCGTCTTGTAGGTTTCTTCGACGAGTCGCGGCACACTCGCCTTGGCAAGGTCGGCGCGATGCCGCTCGATCGCCGCATGCGTCGCGGGCTCGATCTCGAAACCGAGCTTGGCGGCGAACCGCACCGCGCGCATCATGCGCACGGGATCCTCGCGCATCCGCAGCTCGGGGTCGCCGATCGTGCGGATCAGCCGCGCTTCGAGATCGTCGACGCCGCCGGGAAAATCGATCACGTGAAAAGTCTGCGGGCTGTAGAACAGCGCGTTGACGGTGAAGTCGCGGCGAAACGCGTCTTCCTCGGGCGTGCCGAAAGTATTGTCGAGGCGAATCAGCGGATCGTCGGTCTCGGCGATCGCCTCGGCCTGCTTGCGGAAGGTTGCGACCTCGACATTCTGCCGCCCAAAGAAAACGTGCACCAGCCGAAAGCGCCGGCCAATCAAGCGTGAGTTGCGAAACAGCTCGCGCACCTGCTGCGGATGCGCCGACGTGGCGACGTCGAAATCCTTGGGCTTGCGCGAGAGCATCAGGTCGCGCACGCCGCCGCCGACCAGGTATGCCTCGAAGCCCGCGCCAGCGAGACGATAGAGAACCTTGAGGACGTTGGCGTCGATGTCGCGCCGCGAGATTGGATGTTCGGCGCGCGCTAGTATGCGGGGTTCCATTGCGTTAGCCCATTTTCGCCCCAACCCTAGCACGACCGGGCGCAGTCTTCATCGCGCCGAAGCGCGCCGACTATTTGGGCTTGCCGGGCGTCCCCCATTGCCTAATATGAGTCTTCGAAGCTGCTGGTACTCGACCAATGTTCCTCTTCAGTTATCGCGGCGCCGTCTTTGCCCTACTGATCGTCGCACTTTTCTCTTACCTGCTTGTCACCAATCGCTACGCCGCCGCCCACCTGTGGATCGACGGCACGATGATCGCGCTGATCGCAGTTCTGTTCATTCGAATCTGGCTGAAATAATTCTTCTGTGCGCCGAGCAGCGCACCTTTACATCGCGTCTCGAAAGGGCGACCGAAACGCTAGGTGCGATGTGGATGAAGCCGGAGCAACATCAACATGAGCAGCATTCGATCGCTGTGCGGTTGGAATTGACGCACGGGTTTTTCGTTCGACTGCAACTCGCGATGCACCCCTTCACCGAAAGCCTCGTACTCGAGCCGCGCGTCGGAACCGATCGAGAATCGTTGCGGCCAGGTGACATCGGCGGGTAGCGGGTGCGCTACTGAAAACCGTCGGGTCAGATTGATCGGATTGCTCAAGAAGGGCATATCGAGCGACACCCGATGAGCCCCGCTTATATCACGATGCGCGACGGGCAACATTCGTAGCCGGTCGTTCTCCGAATTGTTGAGCAAACCGCCGAATTCTATCGCCAGCACGAGCATCGATGCTCCAAACAGCGAGACCAATGCGACCGTTGCGGCCCGCCAGTCCCGCGCGCTGACGCTCACCGTGGGCATGTGCGCGTGTAGTTTCATCGCGTCCCCCGTCCCCTGGATCGAGCAAGGACTGTACCTACAACTAGTAGTCTATCTTATCTCATTGTACAGCACGGCTTGTCAGCTTTACGCGATCCTTGAAGCCCGCTGCCGCGTCAGCGCGCGCGATAGAGGTGTCAGGTGCGTTCTGAAGTCGGGTCTATCTGGAAGTGCGAGACTCTATTGAGCGCTGCCTGCTTCCGGCGCGAGTGCTATCGCCACCGACTGTGTCAGCGTAATCGCGATTCGGTCGCCGCTGCTTACGCCTTGCAGCGCGTCCGGATTCGTCACGTGGATATTCTCCGTCGACCCATCGGGAGCTTGCAGCGTGACGCGCTGATCGGCCTGGTCGATCGCCGAAACGACCACGACCAGGTGCGCCTGCCGCGCAGCGACCGCACCGGGCGTCGAACCGGGACTCGCCGTCCATAGCCCGGCCGCAAGCGTGGCGACCGGCGGCTTGTCGCTCGGCCCCTTGCCGACAATAAGGATTGATTCCGTGAACTGCGCGACGTAGCGATCGCCGGCCTTCAGCGATTGCAGGTTGTAAGGATTGTTAATCGTCAGGGTGATGTCCTTTCGCCCCGGCCCCTCCAAAGTCACTTGCTTGTTGGCGACATCGACCGCGACAATCTTCCCATGGACCGTGATGACAGACTCCGCCGCAATTCCGGCTACAGGCGCGGGCGCCGCGGCCGGGGCAGGAGTGCTCGCAGGTGGCGGCGGACTCTGAGTGCTGCCGCATCCGGCCAGGACGAGCACCAACGCCGCCAATATTGGGAGTTCGATACGCGCTCTCTTCGTCATGATTTCACCACCTGCAATTTTCCGAACTCGGGGACTTTGTATCACCGGGCTCGGTAGAAAAGCCACGCGCGTTCTGAGATTGCCGATATGTAGAAGAGCGCGAGCAACGGCGCGAGGTCGCGCACGATCGTACCGGGAAGCGCAGGCGGCGGCGCAACTGCGAGCGTGATCACGATCGCATAGTTGATGATCCCGCCCCAATGCCCGAGCCTGCTCTTGATCGGCCCGGTCGCGGGCTGACCTATGAGAAGGGAATCGATCGCGTACTGGCTGAACGACAACGCTATGAGGATCGGAATGTAGATCGGTATCGCGCCAGCCGCCGCTTCGCAGAAAAGCGCGGCGAGCACAAACGTCACGTCCGCGATTCCGTCGATCCATCGCCCGCTGCCGCTCGCGACGCCCAGCCGCCGCGCTACTCGACCGTCAATAAAATCGCTGCCCGCCGCGACGATCGCGACTATCGCAAACGCCCGTCGTCCAACGTCGCCGCGCGATGCGACCTCGATCCAGACCGCCGCCAGCGCGAATCGGATCGCGCTCAGTCCGTTGGGTACCTGCGCGAGCATCAGGTGGCCGCGCCCGCGGCGATGCTTCAATCCTTCGCTCGCGAGAGCCGAATGCTCTACAATCTTATTCTTATGCCCGGAAATACTTCCCGCACGATTCAGGTCGTCAGCCACGGCCCTTCATGCCTCGACGGTGTGATGGCGGCCGCCGCGGTGGCGCGCTTTTACGACGGCCACAAAGTCCTCACCACGCTGGCCGGCAACAACGAAGCCGACCACGTGCTCGGCAACCTGACGCTCAAGTCCGACGATAATAGCGACGAAATCTGGATCACGGATTTGTCCTGGAACTCACCGGCGACCGGCGCGCACCTGGCCGATCTGGCCGCGCGCGGCGCACGCATCTACTGGATCGATCACCATCGCACCGCAGTCTCCCGCGCCGATGCCCTCGAGTTCAAGGTGCCGTTCGCCGGCAAAGTTCTGAGCGAGCAGTATTCGGCGGCGCGCCTGACCTTCAATTTTCTCAAGCGCATGGGCCGCGACCTGCCCGAACGCGAGCGCGCCGAGTTCGACACCTTCCAGCCGTTCGTGATGATCGCCGACGATCACGACCGCTGGGTCCACAAAATCCCCGAGTCGTCCGAATGGGCGCTCGCCGTGCAAACGCTCGGCGGCGTTTCCTCATATCGCGAGATCCTCAAATTGCGCGAGCCGCGAATGAGCCGCAAGCTGCGCTACGCCTTTGAGTCGGGCCAGGATGCGATGCGCCGCAGCCTCGAACTGGCCCACGCCACGATGGTCGACCGCAAGCTCGACAACGGCATCACGGTGCGGACCGCCTGCTGCTTCGGCTACAGCAGCGAAGTCGCGTCGCATCTTTACAAGGGGCAGACCCGCACGGTCGTCGCGCTGTTCGATCTCCGCAGCCAGGGCGTCAGCCTGCGCCGCAGTTCCGACAGCGAAGTCGATTTGTCCCTGCTCGCGCAGCATTACGGCGGCGGGGGACATGCTGCGGCGTCCGGCTTCGCGATTCCCGACCTGCGCCGCCTCCCAGCCGAGCGCCTGGCCGAAATTCTAGGCGACGAGCTCGAAAAGCCGGCGTCCTGATCGCTCCGACCGCCTTCTCCGCGAGTCAAAGTCTGCGTTTTCCAATCGGGCATTTCTCTTGCGTCATTTATGACAGTTTGCCTAGACTGACTGTACGTTCATTTGACTGACTGTCCAGTTCGCATGACCAAAGAAGAAGTAATCAAGGAGTATCGCGTCCGCGAGATCCTCGAAGCCGCACGCCGCGTGATGGCTCGATACGGTATGCAGGGTACCACCGTCGACCGCGTCGCCGAGGAAGCGAAGGTCGCCAAGGGAACCATTTATCTCTACTTCGACACCAAGGACGCGCTGGTCCACGCTGCCGTGCTCGAGGGTCTGCGCTCGATGGTCGCCGAGACTGTGGCGTCGGACGACCGGTCGATACCCCCGCTCGAGCGAATCCGCAAACTCATCCTGGCCCAGTTCCGCATCCAGGCCTCGAACCAGGACTTTTTGAAAACGCTGATCATCGGCAACTCGCTCGATATCGAGCTCGAGTCCGAACCCAGCCGCGAATACATGCGCGTCTATGCCGCCCATCTCGACTTCATGGCGTCGGTGCTGCAGGACGCGACCGATCGCGGCGCGATTCGGCGGATCGATCCGCACTTCGCCGCGTTCATGCTCGGCGAGATGCTGACCGGGTCGCTGCGCCGCCGCCTGCTGAAGCTCGCATCGAGTCCGCTCGAATCAGACGCCGAAGCGGTCGTCGAACTTTTTCTCAAGGGGATTGCCGCGACTCCATGACGCTGAAGACTTTCAGAGTTTCGGCTTTCTCTGCGCTCGCCGCAGCGCTGGCCGCATTCGCGCTCGTCGGATGCCATCAGCCGGCCGCTGCCGAAGTCGCAGACAAGGCAGGGCCCGCGCCGATTGCCATCGCCGTCGCCAGCGCGCATCAGCAGAGTCTCGATCGCACGGCCGAGGTGCAGGGCGCGCTCTTCCCGCGCGAGCACGCCGTGATGTCCTCGGAAGTCGAGGGCCGCGTGGCGGAAGTCGTCGCGGACTTCGGCGACAAGGTCATCGCCGGCCAGGTGATGCTGAAAATCAACCCGCGCGAATATCAGTTACGCGTCGAGACGGCGCAGGCTGCCCTCGATCAGGCGCGCGCCAAGCTCGCCAACTCGACCGCGCGCTACAATCGCGCGCTGGCGCTCAAGCAGGCGCAGGCCATCTCGGCCGAGCAGTTCGATCAGTTGGCATCGCAGTTGCGCGTCGATCAGGCGGACAAGGAATCCGCCGATGAAGCGCTGGCGATGGCGCGCAAGAAACTCGACGATACCGAAATCAAGGCGCCCTTCAGCGGCTCGGTGCAAAAGCGGATGGTCTCGCTCGGCGAGTACGTCGCGCCCGGCAAGGAAATTTACGAACTGATTGCGACCGACCCGATCAAGCTGCGCTGCCCGATGCCCGAGCGGTTCGTGCCGCTCGCGCGCGTCGGGATGCCGGTGAAGCTGAAGATCGACGCCGACCAGGGTGCGTCGTACACGGGGAAGATCACGCGTATCGCGCCGGCCCTCGACGAGAGCAGCCGCACACTGCTGGTCGAGGCCGAAGTCGCCAACCCCGACGGCGCGCTCAAGCCGGGATTCTTCGCGCATGTGACGATGGACCTCGGCCATGATCGCGCGCTGTTCGTGCCGACCGCCGCAGTGCTCCGTTATGCAGGCGTCGCGCGCGTCTTCGTCGTCGAACAAGGCGTCGTGCGCGCGCGCGAGGTGACGACCGGCAGCGTCGTGGGCGATCAGACTGAAATCACCGGCGGGCTGAAGGAGGGCGATCACGTCGCGGTCAGCGACGTCGATCGCCTGGCCGACGGCACCGCGGTCGTCGCCAAGGAGCAGTCGTGATTCTCGCCGACCTCTGCGTGCGACGCCCCGTCTTCGCCACGATGTTCGTCGGCGTGCTGGTCGTGCTCGGCTGGTTTTCGTACATGCGCCTCGGCGTCGATCTGTTTCCGAAAGTCGACGTGCCGACCGTCATGGTCACGACCTTCCTGCCCGGCGCCGCGCCCGAAGAAACCGAGGCTCGCGTCACCAAGCCGCTCGAAGAAGCAGTGAACACCGTCAGCGGAATCGACGAGATGCGCTCCAACACGCTCGAAGGCGTTTCGCGCATCATCATCGAGTTCAAGCTCGAGCGCGATCTCGACGCCGCCGTGCAGGATGTGCGCGACAAGATCGGCACGGTGCTCGATCAACTGCCTGACGGCACGAAGCCGCCGCTCGTGCAGAAGTTCGACCTCGACGCGGTGCCCGTCGTCACGATCACTGTCACCGGCTACCAGAGCCTGAAAGAGCTAACCGAGCTGGCGCGCCGCCGCCTCAAGGAACCGCTAGAATCCGTTGACGGCGTCGGCTCGATCGACATCGTCGGCGGCCGCGAGCGCGAAGTTCACATCGACGTAGACGCCGACAAGCTGCACGCGACCGGCGTAACGATCCAGCAGGTCGGCGCGGCGCTCTCGCGCCAGAACGTCGAGTACCCCGGCGGCCGCATGAAGCAGGGCATGTCCGAGGAGATGCTGCGCACGCTCGGCCGCATCACCGAGGTTCCGGATTTCGCCAAGGTCATCGTCAGCGAAGCCGAGGGTCGGCCGGTGACGGTCGGCGACGTCGCGTCGGTCGAAGACAGCGTCAAGGAGCCGCGCTCGCTGTCGCGATGGGATCGCAAGAACGCAGTCTCGCTGATCGTGCGCAAGCAGTCGGGCGAGAACACGATCGAGGTCGTCGATCGCGTCAAGGAACGCTACGAAACTCTCAAGGCCACGCTGCCGCCCGGCGTCGACGTTATCTTCACCCGCGACGCCTCCACCTTCATCCGCGCCGCCGTCGAGACCGTGCAGGAGCATCTCTGGCTCGGCGGTCTCTGCGCCGCGATCGTCGTGTTCTTTTTCCTCGGCTCGATCACCTCGACGCTGATAGCCGCCGTCGCAATTCCGGTTTCGATCATCGCGACTTACTCGTTGATCCTGTGGATGGGTTTCACACTCAACCGCATGACGCTGCTCGCACTGACGCTCGCGGTCGGAATAGTGATCGACGACGCCATAGTCGTGCTCGAAAACATTTTCCGTTTCATCGAAGAAAAAAACATGGACCCAATCGCCGCAGCGAAAGCGGCCACTGCCGAGGTAGGCCTCGCCGTCAGCGCGACGACTCTCTCGCTCGCGGTAATCTTCGTGCCCGTCGCCTTCATCCACGGCGTGATGGGCCGCTTCCTGAATTCCTTCGGCCTGACGATGGCCTTCGCGATCATGGTGTCGCTGCTGGTCTCGTTCACGCTGACCCCGATGCTGTGTTCGCGCTATCTGAAAGCCAAAGGCGCGGGTGGCGCGAAGCACAACGACACCAAGAGTTGGAAAGTTTTCCGCTGGATCGAAGACTACTACGACCTCGCGCTGCGCTGGTCGCTCGACCATCGATGGGTGCTGGTCACCGTCGCAGTCGCGCTCGTCATCTCGATTCCGTTCCTCGGCAAGCTCGTCGGCGCGACCTTCATGCCCGACGACGACTCGAGCGAATTCGCCGTCAGCATCCGCACGCCGCCCGGTTATTCGCTGGCGCACACCGACGAGATCGTAGCGCAAATCGAAGATCGCCTGCGCACGATTCCCGAAGTTCGCGACCTCTTCACCACCGTCGGCGACACTAACGGCGACGACCGCGTGACGGTCGCCGAGGTCGACGCAAAACTTTTCCCGCTCAACCAGCGCCGCCGCAGCCAGGAAACCGTGATGAACGACGCGCGCAAACTGATGGACGCGTTCCCGGCGCTGCGCGTGAGCGTCGACGCGGTCAAGCCGTGGCAGCAGAGCGGTTACCGCGAAGTCGCGGTCGAATACGATATGCGCGGCCCCGACCTCGACACGCTGCGCACCTACGCCGACGGCCTGATGACGCGGCTTCGCAAAATTCCCGGCATCGTCGATCTCGATTCGAGCTACGAGGGCGGGCTGCCGGAGCTGCAGGTCAACATCGATCGCACCAAGTCGGCCGACCTCGGCGTGTCGGTCGACGATATCGCGCAGACCATGCGCACGATGGTGCAGGGCGACGTGATCACGCGCTTTCGCGAAGGCCAGGATACCTACGACGTGCGCCTGCAGTTGGCCGACAAGGATCGCAACGACCCGGCCGTCGTCGCCGGCCTGACCATTCCGTCGAGCAAAGTAGGGCAGGTGCGGCTCGACAACGTGGCGACGCTCACGCACGGCACCGGCCCGGTGCAGATCGATCGGCAGGATCGCCAGCGCAACATTTCTATCGTCTTCAACCTCGCGCCCGGCTTCGCGATGAACAAAGTGATGGACGCCGTCACGCGCGAGGTCAACCAGATTCATCTGCCCGCCGGCTACTTCACCGAGTTCGGCGGCCAGAGCAAGATTTACGGCGAGATGGTCACCGGCTTCATCATCGCCTTCCTGCTCTCGATCATCTTCATGTACATGGTGCTGGCGGCGCAGTTCGAAAGCTTCATCCACCCGATCACGATCATGCTTTCGCTGCCGCTGGCCGTGCCCTTCGCGCTGATCTCGCTGTTCGTCTTCCGCGAGCACCTGGCGTTGTACTCGACGCTCGGGATTTTGCTGCTGTTCGGTATCGTGAAAAAGAATTCGATCCTGCAGCTCGATCAAACGCTGAATCTGATCCGGGCAGGACTGCCGCGCCGCCAGGCAATTCTCACGGCAAACCGCGATCGCCTGCGCCCGATCCTGATGACCACGGCGGCGCTCGTCGCCGGCATGATTCCCGTCGCAATCGGGCAGGGCGCCGGCGACAGCTCGGTGCGCGCCATCGCGCTGGTCGTGATCGGCGGCCAGACGCTATGCCTTCTGATCACGCTGCTCTTCACGCCGGTCGCGTTCTCGCTGTTCGACGACATGGAAAACTGGTTCCGCAGTTTCCGCAAACCAGTCGCCCGCCTGAAGCTGGTCGAACCGAACTACGACGACCTCGACCGCGAAGCAATCGACTAGCCTCGCACATACAGCCCGTCTAGTTTCAGACGATGATTCGCAAAGCATCGTGTTGCTGTCAGAAGTGCTCGATCGAGGTCGAGGGCGAACCGGCGATGAACGCGATTTGCCATTGCAACAGTTGCAAACGGCGCACTGGCAGCGCGTTCGGCTGGTCAGCCTATTTCACCGACGCCCAGGTGTTGCGAAAGACCGGCGACTTGAAAGTTTACGCGATCGCGACGCCGGCTCCGGCGCATCGATCGTTCTGCATGAACTGCGGCTCGACGCTGTTCTGGACCGCCGACATCATGCCGGGCTACACCGGTGTCGCGGCGGGATGCTTCACCGAGATTCCGCTTCCGGCGCCCACGATGAGTGCCTCGCACGACGGCCGATGCAGTTGGTTGAGCCTGCCCGCAGACTGGCTGACCACTCCCTGAGCGCTGCTCGAATCTTCCGTCCGCGTTCTGCTACGCTCGCGAAATTGTGCGCGCGGGAGACAAAACCACCATGGGCGAAATCGCGATCGTTCTCGCACTCGGACTCGCCGCCGGCATCCTCGGCGGATTCATCGGCGTCGGCGGCGGCGTGCTGATCGTTCCGGTGCTTGTGCTGGCGCTCGGCTTCGATCAACATCTCGCCGTCGGCACGTCTCTCGGCGCGCTCCTGCCTCCAGTCGGAATCCTCGGCGCCTACGAGTACTACAAGCACGGCCACCTCAACGTCACGTATGCGCTGCTGCTCGGTTTGGGATTGCTGATTGGCGCATACATCGGCGCGGTGTACGCGGTTAAAATGCCCGCGTCGACGCTGCGCCGCATCTTCGGCGTCTTCCTGCTGCTTACCTCGATCCGCATGCTTTACCAATGAGTCGTCGCCTTGCGCTCATGAAATACCCTTACTAAGTTCGCGATGTGGACGCGGCGCTCGAACAAGCACTCAACCTTCTGCTCGAATCCGAGCGTGCCGGAGTGCTCGCGCTCGACAAGCTCATCGCCGACGTCAAGCAAGCCGATCTGAAGAAATTCCTGGCCGGCTCGCGCGCGATGGAACAGCGCAACGCCGAGGAACTCGAAGCCCTGATTCGCGACAATGGCGGCAATCCGTCGCGCGGTGTCGGCCCGTTCGCGCGCAAAGTCGCCGCGCTCGACTCGATTCGTGATCGCCTGAACCTGCTCTCACGCGGCCAGGAATGGGCCGCGCGCAAGACCGAAGTCGCACTCGCGCTCGCCCCCGCCGACGGCCCCATCCACGACTACCTGACCGCGATGGCAAATCGTCACCGCGCCGAAGTCGAATGGGGCCGCGCCGAAGTAATCCGCCTCACCACTCTGTCATCCTGACGAACGAGCATCGCGAGCGGCACAAAGGATCTGGGACAGCTTCGCGTTTGATTGTCATCCTGACGACGGGAGCGTTAGCGACGGGAGGAACGGACCTCGGACAGCTGCGCGCAAGCGCAGCCGGTTCCGGTTTTGAAATCGCGAAGCGCTCCTTAGTCTGAACGCCTCGCAACAAAAATCTCCCGCCCCCACTCATCCATCAACGCGCGCGCCTCGAATCCCGTCTCACGCAAGATGCGCATCCACTCCGCGCGAGGAAAAATCCCCTCGATGTGCGAATCATGCACGACGCGCGTCTCGCCGCCCTGATTGCGCAGCAAAATCGCGAAGTCCGTTCGATACGTCGTATCGCTCGGATCAGGATCCACCACCCACATCAGATATCGAAGCCCGCGCCCGTCCTCGCCGTCATGCCCGCCATGCTCAGTTTCCGCGACGAAAGTTTCTCGCACGCAGTCCGGAACAAACAGCGCGACGCCACCGGCGCGACAATGCCGAAAAGCGGTCCGAATCACAGCGCTCAGATCATCTGTGTTCGTCATGTACGCGATCGCGTCATGCACAAATACCGCATCGAAGGTGCGCCCGAGGTTCACCGTGCGCATGTCGCCCTCGAGATGCTCGCAGTCCGGGTTCAGCTTGCGGCTGACCTCAATCATCTGTGGCGACAGATCAACCAGCGTCAACTTGAATTTCGATTTCAAATGGAACGCATTGTTGCCGCCGCCCGATCCTAGTTCGAGCACGGTGCGCGGCGCGGGCTTGCACTCGTCTGCGAGCAGGCGCGCGAAAAACAAGGCCTCCTCCGCGTAATCGGCAGGCGCCGAGAACAGCGGCCACCATTCGGCGAGTTCGTCGTACAACTTCACGTCGATTCTTATTTCGTCGGCGCAGGCGCTGGCACTTCCTTCATGCGCGCCGTCGTATCCGCGTCGTATTCGAGATGCAACGCGCGCACGATCATCCCATGCATCCGCCACAACCCGATCACATAGAACAACTCCATGATCTGTTCGTCGGAGAGATGACTCTTTAGCGCCGCGAACGTCTCGTCCTCGACCAAATTGCGCCCGACGATTTCATCTGTCGCCTGCATGACGGCGCGCTCGACGTCGCTGAACTTGTCGCTGACCGCCCAGCCCTTAATCACCGCCAGCTTGTCCTCGCTGATACCCACCATCCGCGCGACCTTCAGATGCTGGGAGAACTCGAAGCGCGAATCGCCAACGATTCCGGTGCGGACAATTGCCAGCTCGCGCAATTTCGCAGGCAGCTTCCGCCCCGGCTGCATCAAAGCCATCAACGAGTTGCGCGCCTGGAAGAGCAAGTCGGGCACCAGCGCAAACGTCGTCCAGTAATCGCCCGGCGTTCCGGTGGCAGTCCCCGGCTCGGCGACAGGATCGCGTTCGCCAAAAAATTGCGTGTAGAGTTCGCGAATTTCCGGCGTAGCCTCGGCTCTGCTGACTTGTCGTAATCGTCCCATCGTTCGGCTCCTCGTAGTGGCGTGTTCGAACGCCAACACTATCGCCGATGTCCCGCGCTCTTGCGAGGCTGCGCGCGCGGCGCGATAATCCGATGCTCCGGTGGACGCATAGCTCAGCCCGGTTAGAGCGCTTGCCTCACATGCAAGAGGTCCCTGGTTCGAGTCCAGGTGCGTCCACCAAATTATTCCCTCAGATACTCAAGCCCGCGGTGCCGTCTCAGTGCGGGATCTCTTCAACACTCCGAGTCGCGCTTGCCTATTGACGACAGCCGCCAGCGGATCGACTACGGCAGCTAATGGTTGATAGAGGCCGGATTTCTGGAGACTCAATAGATTCGAAAACGGCGAGATTCCACCGGGCGAAATCGGATGCGACCGCTTCGCCAAGGTTTCGTCAGTAGCCCAAGCCCTTATTGCGCAGCGTTTCCTTCTGGGTCGGGCCCCGTCATAGGACTCGCGTCGAATTCGCGAGTTGATGGCAACGGATTCGGGCAAGCTACCTGTGTCATCGTAGTGCTACCCGTGGAGTCGTTGTGATCGTTGCGGAACTGGGCGGTGCCGGAAAGCGGCCCGCCACTCAGCGGGACGATCCAGTCAACCGCACCACAACCAGAGTCATCGACTGTCATAACGCGGAATGCGAATTCGATGGCGCCGGACTGACTTTTGAAAGCACTACCAACTATCGGCCAGGCTGAGAGCCCGGCACAAGAAGTAAGTCCCCCAAATATTCGCCCGGTCAACGCGGCCGAATTGGTCACGGGACTGTTGACTTCAATCGTAGTCGCGCCGCCAAAGACGGCAAAACACTGCTTTGACTTTGCCGACGCGGGCCACGGAACGATTAACAGGAACGCTGCCAGTGCTATTGCTGCTGTCGACTTGGACTTCATCACTTCGCTTCGCAAAACGACCCCGCTACCGGGATTTTGTTTAAATCCTCGACCGGATTAGCACCTATGCCGCGTATGTTGCAAATTCAAGACATTGCGGGCTACAGCCAATTGGAAGAGATTTGTCACCGACCGGCTCGGAAGCGCGCGATCTGATCGAGGGAAAGCGACGACCTCAACAACCTCGACGAGGACCTCAGGATAGCGCCGAGTCCCGCGAACATTGTCAACGGCATCCGCTGGAACATTCGCCGCGCCAACTGCTCAAAAATGCCTGATTTTATGTACGCCTCAATCTAGACGGTCGATTTTATATATGCCTCAATTTAGATGGGTCACTAAGACTTTTGACTGTATTCTTGACTTATCAGTATGATATGGCTACTTTTGTTATCCACTACGAAGCCACCAACCTTGAGGGGGATGTTTGGTTGAAGGTCGAAGACGCACTGCGAAAGATCGCACTGCTGCGCAAAATCAGCAACGACAAGGGTGCCTTGGCTGCAGAAGCCGAGACTGCGCATCGCTTGGAGAAGGTGCTGATGGAGCGTTTTTCGATCCGGCCGCAGGATATCCCTGACGGATCGCGCTCCCAGGCGACTCCCTTTCGCCTGAATTGGACTTACTGGCGCGAACTGGTTGACGAGTTCGATCTCCCGCTGAGCCACTTTGGCGGTCGCGGCAGCGTTGAGCTAGGACCCAACATCATCGTCTACATCAGGCTCGCGGCGAACCAATGGTGGGTCGAAGAAAAATCCGCGCGCGAGTGGCAGGCCACGGTTCGCGGCCGCGGAATCGAATCCCTGCGCGAATACCTCAAAGAACACGCGCCAAGAGGCTACTCATTCGTCAATGCTGAGCGCGCCAGGGCTGAGCGCCGCGCTCGCTAACGTCGACCCGCACCGGTTTCCGGCTTCAGCAGAATCGAGTACCTTCCATCTGATGCGCCCGTCTCGAGTCGGGGCGCCTCCACCAAATATGATTCCATTTGCGGGTAGTCCCCTTAATCGCGCGAGCGAAAAGCGCACCGACGCCAATTGGATCGAGTCGAAGCGTCGCGATCCCTCTTCGCTGATTCTTCCGATGTGCCGTCTCGAGCCTTTCCTCCTCGGCCCCGAAAATTCGGAACCGCCAATCAAACTTGGCCTCGTCCGACCCGAAGTTGCGGATTCGCTCGCGGCTGCTGGAGCGCCGTGTATCTTTCTGGGTCTCGATGGCGACGTCGCCGTGTTCGCGCTCGACATCTCGGACGCGGCCGATCCGGCGAAGTCGGGACCGCTCGCCGGACTCGGATTTTTCCGCGATGCGCGTTTCGCCGCCGCGATGGTCTCGATCAAGGACGCCGCGATCATCGGCCAGGCAAAGGCGCTGATCGATTGGCATCAGCGTCACGGCTTCTGTCCGCGATGCGGTACGGCGACCAACTTGATGGACGCGGGGTACCGGCGCCTATGCAGCAAATGCAACACCGAGCATTTTCCGCGCGTCGATCCCGTCGTCATCATGCTCGCGACCGAAGGCGAGGCCTGCCTGGTCGGACGCGGCAAACATTTTCCGCCCGGCATGTTCTCCGCGCTTGCGGGCTTCGTCGAGCCCGGCGAAACGATCGAAGAAGCCGTCCGGCGCGAGCTGATGGAAGAAGCTTCCGTCAAAGTGCGCGAGGTAACTTACTACGCGACGCAGCCGTGGCCGTTTCCCTCCTCCCTGATGATCGGATGTTTCGCCAACGCCGAGAGCCGCGACGTGAAGGCCGACGAAACCGAACTCGCCGAAGTGCGATGGGTCGAGCGCCGCGTCGCACGCGAGCTGATCGAGGGCAAGCAAGTCGACGGTCTGCGCGTGCCGCCCTCGATCGCAATCGCGCATCATCTGATCAAGACCTGGGCGCTCGGCGACAAGTAACTCCGATTGGCGACGCCCGCTGGTTTGCAGTAGTTTGAGTGAAGAGTCCATACGCTCAACAATCCACGTATTTTGCATGACCGTCGCGAGGTCTGAAAATGTTCGAAGACGAAACCGTAGACATTGCGTGCCCGAAGTGCGGCTTCAAAAATTCGCTGCTGGTAAAGGAAATCGAGGAGCGCGGTGAATCTCACATCGTGTGCCAGGGCTGCAAAGTCGGCGTGAAAGTCGAGGCCGCCGAATTTCAGCATCGACTGCATGAAATCGACGATGAGGTCGAGGCGATGCAGGCCCAGGCTCGCGAAGCGGGCAAGCCCAAGCCGCGCAAGGGTGATTTTCAGATCTGACGCTCCAACCTTCGTACGCTGATGAAGCGTTTGCACCTGAGCACCTGCCTGCTCGCGGCTATCGTTACAGTCCCGCTTCTCGCCACCGCGCCGCTTGCCGGCAACATGGACGGCGTCATGATGAGCGCCGGAAAAATGATGATGATGAAAGCCGGGCATCCGGCGACCCCCATGGACCACGAGGTCACGATGTCCGATGGCACGGTGGTCGAGGTCGACGGTACCGTCAAGTTAAAAAACGGTACCGAATTTCATCTGCATGACGGCGAAATGATCATGATGGACGGGCATTTTATGAAAGGCAGCAAGGCGGTTCGGATGATCCCTCAGGAACCCTGAGGTTCGCGAAACAGTTGAAGACTCAAGATGGACGCGCACCCGGCAAAAGATCGAAATCCTGCCAGGATCACCACCCGCCTGCGCGTCTCGCCACCCTGGATTGAATCGACAGACTCGTCCGGCGCAGAAAGCCCGCGAGTGGGACGCCGCGCGCAGCCTGCCGCGATTCGCCTCGCTCATTGGATCAACATCCCGCTGCTCGTGATCATGGCCGGCAGCGGCCTGCAGATTCTCTCCGCATATCCGGCGCTCGGACCTCGTGGCGCGCAATACAGTTGGTATCCGTTTCAGAACGACGCGCCCCCGTCGTGGATGCGGTTCGGCGGATGGCTCGCGGGCGCGCGTCATTGGCATTTCGCGATCGCATGGTTCCTCATCCTCAACGGCATCATCTACCTCATCTATATGATCGCGAGCGGCGAATGGCGCCGCCGGGTTTTCATCCCGACTCGCGACACTTCGAACGCACTCGCGATGTTCGCGTACTACTTGCGCGTCCGCAAAACTCCGCCGCCCGAGGACTTCTACAACGGCCTCCAGCGCATGGCCTACACCTCCGCGATTCTGTTCGGCGTTGTCGTCGTTATGTCGGGACTGGCGATTTACAAACCGGTGCAGTTGTACTGGATCACCGCGGCGTTCGGCGGCTACGACGTCGCGCGCGTCGTGCATCTGAGCTGTCTCGTCCTGCTCGCACTCTTCACCGTGATGCATCTGGTGCTGGTCGCGCTGCATCCGCGGACGATCGTCACGATGGTGACCGGTGGGCAGCGTGGCTAGCTTGATCACGCGACGCAAACTTCTGCTCGGCCTCGCCGCAAGCACCGCGCTCGCCGGATGCGACAGCCGCACCGCATCGATGTTCCTCGCCGGTATGGGACGATGGAACGAGCGCGTCGATCGGCTGCTGTTCTCGGAAAATCGTCTCGCACCCGAACCGCCCGCCTCCGAACTCACGCCCGACTCCGCGTTTCCGAGCTACTTCATCTCCGACGCGATGCCCTTCGCGCCCGACAACTGGACGCTCAAAGTCGGCGGCATCGTCGCGCGCCCAGCTGTCTTCACGCTCGACCAGCTAAAGCGCATGCCGCAAATGGGAATGCGAATTCGCCATCACTGCGTCGAGGGATGGTCCGCGGTCGCCCAATGGAATGGAGTGCAACTGCGCGAGCTTGCAAATTTCGTGGGCGCCAGCAACGACGCGCAATACGTCGAATTCAAATCCTTCGACAACGGCTACTATTCAACATGGGACATTGAAAGCTCGATGCATCCGCAAACGATTCTCGCCTACGGCATGAATGGCAAACCGCTATATCCCGATCACGGCGCCCCTCTCCGCCTCTACTCGCCCGTCAAACTCGGCTACAAAATGGTGAAGTACCTGACCGAAGTTAACTTCTTACCGACGCGCGCCGGCGGCTACTGGGAAGACCAGGGCTACGACTGGTACGGCGGCGTCTAGGAAAACGGGATGCTCAAATACAGCAGCTTTGAAGAAATAGTCGATCGTCCGGGTTTGCGTATGGTGTTAGTCACCGGCGTGCCCAGCCCGTGGGGCCAGGCTGCCAAAACTATTTTTGAAATCAAAGGTGTCGACTACGTCGCCGCACCGTGGCTGGGGGGTGAACCCAATGAAAACATCGCAGCTTGGAGTGGCGCGTCGAGCGCTCCGATAGTTGCTTGGGGCAAGGAGAAACCAGTCAATCGGTGGATCGACATCCTATACCTGGCCGAACGGATCGCGCCTAAGCCCGCGCTGATACCGGCAGAACCCACGCAGCGCGCGCTGATGATAGGTCTTTCGCACGAAATTTGTGGAGAGCTGGGTATCGGCTGGAACCGGCGTCTGCAGCTCTTTGCCCCGGCTTTTGCATCCGGAAGTCCGCCTGCCGGAATCAGTCGGATGGGCGAAAAATATGGATTCAACGAGCACGACGTCAAAGCCGCCGGTGAACGCACCGCCGCGTCTCTCAGCGCGCTCGCAACTCAACTCAAATCGCAGTATGCGCGCGGGGCGAACTATTTTGTCGGCGACGCCCTGAGCGCACTCGACATCTACTGGACGGCGTTCGCCAATCTCCTCGACCCGTTGCCAAAGGAGCAGAACCCGATGTCCGAGGGTCTGCGCCGGGGCTTCACGGCCAGCGACCCGGTCGTCAAGGCGGCGATGGACCCGATTTTGTTGGAACACCGCTCGCGGATCTTTCGTCAGCACTTCCGCGATCCGATGGAGCTGTAAACCGTTCTAGTCGATCGCGAGGCTCGCGAACGACACCGCCGACTCGCTCTGCGGTTCCATGGCGATTCCATATTTCAGCAAGCGCGCGCTGCGGCCGCGCAGCAGTTCGAGCTGCGTGTACATCGGCGACAGTCCGCAAATCCTGCGCGCGTCGCGATCTTTCAAGATGTCCGCGAAAAACCCGTCGGGATCGCCGCGCTTGATATTTTCGATGAGCCCGAGATCTTCACGCTGCACGCGCTCGGCCACCGCGCTGTCGGCCGCGAACCCGTCACCGAATTTCTTGCCGACGTGCGCGAAATCCACACCCGCGAGGATCAGCACGCGGCGCTTCTCCGCGTCGATCTCCGCCTTCAACGCCGCGATAAACGATTTTACCCGCGAATCGTGCGCCGGGGTGACTCCGCTCGCGACCATCTCATGGAATGAGCTGACGAGAATCGGCACGACCTGGTAGCCGCGCGCTCCGAGCGCGTATGCAAGAAACAGCGCCTGGAATTCGATCGAGTGCTCGTTGCGATGCAGCGTCTCGTCGGCGAACAGATCGCCCTCGTATCGCGCCGCCAGCCGATCGATAAACGCAGTGTCCGTCTCGATCGCACCAAACGGCGTCGCGTAGTTCTTGCGCGTCGCGCTGAACAGCTCGGGGCCGGCGCCGTAGTGCGACGTCCCGAGAACCACCACCAGCTCCGGCGGCTCATGCGCCATCAACTCGTGGTACGCATGCGCATACGCAGCGGCGCCCCGTCGCGGATCTATATGAGGCGCGATCAGTCCCACCAGCGGCTCAGGCTTTTGCTTCGCGACCGCGCGCCCGGGTCCTTCCGGCGGATCGAAGAACGCCGCCAGCTCGAGCCGCAACTTCGCGGGATCTTTCTCATAGCAAAGGCCCGCCAGCGCTGCCGGGCGTTCCGGACTCGCGAGAAATTCCTCGCGCACGACGCGCTCGCGCTCCCGAAACGCAGGCGAGTCGAGATAGTGCGCACGATCGAGCGCCTCGATTAGCTCTTCGAGCTTCTCAATCGGGATCATCTCGCCGAAGCGCTTCGAAAACGCGAGCTGGATATCCTTCAGCGACATCCGCCCGTCGAACAACGTCACGATGAAGTACGCGCCCATCCCGAGCATGATCGGCTCCGGCGCCATCCCGCTCGGATCGCGCAAACAGATCAGCGTCTGATCCTGCTGCTCGACGGGGAAAGCCTCGACGCCGCGAATCTTCGGATTTTCCATCGCGTTTACAGATGCTATGGGCTTTGACAAAATCCGGCAAGCGAACGAAATTTCCGCGCGCGAAAAATCCTCAACACAGAATGTCCGACGACCAACATCGACGCCGCGCCGCTCTGACCGGCTCTCGTGCTCGCCGCAAAGACGCCCCCGCGCGCGCCCGCTACAAAGTCGCGCGCACCGACTCACTCGCTGTCGGCGAGTCGCTCAAGTTCATGCTGCCGATTCGAGGCACCGACGAAGAATGTTTTCTGATCAACTTCGGCGGCGAGTTCCACGCTTACGTCAATCGATGCCGTCATGTACCGATGGCGATGGACTGGGTCGACAACCAGTTTTTCGCGGAGGACGGCCAGTACCTGATGTGCCAGACGCACAACGCGTACTACGAACCCGCGAGCGGCGAGTGCATCGCCGGCCCGCCGACCGCGTGTGGAAAATATCTTTACCGGGTGCTGACTGAAATCGACGACGGAGTCATCTACGCGCGACCCCCGCTAGAAGAATTCGAAGACTGAATTCGGAAGAAAGAGAACGCTTACGGCTTATTCGTACTCGTCGCCGAAATGCGCGCGCACGATTCGCGCCTTCAGGTACTCGAGCGTGCCGAGGTCCTCGACGATATCGCCGCCGGTGTCGTAGAAGAACAGCTCGCCGTTCTTCGTGCGCCCGACCGCGATAATCCATTCGAGGTCGTCCCGGTCCTCAAGCAAATAGTTGATTGTCTGCGCGACCCCGCGGCCCGGGATAATCGTAATCTTCGGCCTCGGGAGCTTTTCCTTTTCCTGCTTGGGCATCTCTTTGATCAACCCTCTGGCGGGAGGATGCGGGAATCGACCACTCAATTA